>Ga0308168_1000071_pt1 | contig 210185 bp, 191 predicted proteins | sample PhyCR2_FD_202133 | JGI IMG/M metagenome (GOLD analysis project Ga0308168, IMG submission 202133) | Phyllosphere microbial communities from UC Gill Tract Community Farm, Albany, California, United States - DLSLRC.R2 | ecosystem: Host-associated > Plants > Phyllosphere > Unclassified | place...
CGCCGTACAGCACGCAATAGACGCCCGCCCCCAGCCCGGCGAAGCGCGCCACATTGGCGCTACGGGCGGTGAACACCCGCTGCCAGATGTCCTGACCGATCAAAATGCCGAAGAAGTAGATCAGGAAGAACACCAGAATGGTATCCAGCCCGATCGACGACAGCTGGTAGTAACCGGCGGGCAGCAGGCTGGTGAACGCCTCCCAGCCGCCGGCCTTGACGATGCTCATCGGCATCAGCACCAGCATCATGCCGACGGTCATGATGATGAACTGAATGATGTCGGTCAGCGTCAGCGACCACATGCCCCCCAGCGTCGAATACAGCACCACCAGCCCGCCGCCGAGCAGGATAGACGCGCTGAACGACAGGCCGAACATCACCTGCATCACACTGCCGATGGCGATGATCGAGGTCACCGCCACCATCAGGTCATACGCCAGCATGATCGCGCCGCTGGTGACCCGCGCCGCCGGGTGATACCGCCGCGACAGCACCTGGCTGACGGTATACAGCTTCAGTTTGAGCAGCGGTTTGGCCAGCACCAGACTCAGCACCACAATGCCCAGCCCGAGCGCGCCGCACAGCCAGACGCCGGAGATGCCGTAGGTGTAGCCGAGCTTGACGCTGCCGATGGTCGACGCGCCGCCAAGCACCACCGCCGACAGCGTGCCCAGATACAGCCCCGGCCCCAGGTTGCGCCCGGCCACCAGATACGCCTCTTTGGAGTTGGCGCGGCGAATGCCCATCCACCCCACCGCGCCTATCACCAGAAAGTAAATCACCACAACCAGCAGATCGAGATTCATGGGTACCTCCACTCCGTTGTTATTGTTATCAGGGGGCCCGACGCAACCGCTCCGCCGGCAGGGTCAGTACGCCGGCCTCAGCGGACCGGCAGCACGCACAACATTTCAAACAGCAGGTTAGCGGCCAGCAACGCCGTGTTGCCGGAGCGATCGTAAGGCGGCGACACCTCCACCACATCGCCGCCCACCAGGTTCAGCCCGCGGCAACCGCGCACGATCTCCAGCCCCTGCCAGACCGACAGCCCGCCGACCTCCGGCGTGCCGGTGCCCGGCGCGAAGGCCGGATCCAGTCCGTCGATATCGAAGCTGAGGTAAACCGGCGCATCGCCCATCTGTTCGCGGATCTCCGCCATCAGCGGCGTCAGCGACCGGTGCCAGCAGGCCTCGGCCGGCACCACGCGGAAGCCCTGGCGGCGCGACCAATCAAAATCGTCCGCCGCATAGCCGCTGCCGCGCAGACCAATCTGCACCACTTTTTCCGGCGCCAGCAGCCCCTCCTCAAACGCGCGGCGGAAGGTGGTGCCGTGCGCCAGCTGTTCGCCAAACATCTCCTCGTTGGTGTCGGAATGCGCATCGACGTGGATCAGCCCGACCGGGCCATGTCGGCGGGCGATGGCGCGCAGCACCGGCAGCGTCAGGGTGTGGTCGCCGCCGAGCGTCAACGGCGTGCAGCCGTGCGCCAGGATCTCGCGGTAAGCCGCCTCGATGCGCCGTACGCTGTCCGCCAGGCTGTAGGGGTTAATGGCGACGTCCCCCAGATCGGCCACCTGCAGCCGTTCGAATGGGGCGGAGCCGGTGCCCATGTTGTAGGGGCGGATCATCACCGACTCCTGGCGGATCTGGCGCGGGCCATAGCGGGTGCCGCTGCGATTGGAGGTGCCGATATCCAGAGGAATGCCGACAAAGGCGGCGTCCAGACCACGCGCCTGATCGGCGGCGGGCAGGCGCATCATGGTGGGGAGACCGGCAAAGCGCGGCATGTCGTTGCCGCTTTGGGGTTGGTTCAGCATGGCGTTTCCTTGTCTTGGGCTTGCGATAAATTGAAACATTTAAGCAACATTCGCAGACTACCCCGTTGACCGCACCGGCTACCATTCCCGCTTTTGCATGTAAACATCGAAAAACACGATGTAACTAACCCATTGAAGCGTTGATTTTTATTTCAATCTCATGCCATAAGAAAGGCCATATCTTCAGCGCCGCGCCTATTTCTTCGATGTTAAAAATGGGTTAAGCGGCCGACGTTCTGCGGAGGGGGCGATGCTCACTAACCTAAGCGATATCGATCTGAAGCTGTTGCGGGTGTTCGTCGCGGTGGCGGAAGCCCAGGGCGTCAGCGCCGCACAGGAAACGCTGCTGATGAACCAATCCACCATCAGCACCCATCTGGCCTCGCTGGAAACGCGACTGGGTTTTCGCCTGTGCCAGCGCGGGCGCTCCGGCTTCCGGCTGACGCCAAAAGGGGAACGCATGCTGATCGCCTGCCGCTCCTTGTTCAACGCCGCCCGCGACTTCACCCGGGTCAGTCAGTCGCTGAACGGCCTGCTGACCGGCGATCTGCAAATTGGCCTGGTGGATAACCTGGTTTCACTGCCGGGCAACCCGTTCAGTCAGGCCATCAAGCACTTTCAGCGGCGCCACCAGGACGTGCAATTGCAGTGCCGCATCTGTTCACCGAACGAGATTGAACAAGGGCTGCTGCACCGGCAGCTCGATCTGGGCATCGGCTACTTTGGCCAGCAGTTGGAGGCGTTGCGTTATCAACCGTGGCTGGAGGAGACGCAGGCGATCTATTGCAGTGAGGATCACCCGCTGTTCGCGGTGGAAGAACCCGAGCGCGAGCAGATTGAAAACGCGCGCTGGGTCAAGCGCGGCTACCTGCTGGCGCAGCAGCTGTGCCCGATCGCCCCGCCGCATCTGGCCGCGGTGGCCCACCACATGGAGAGCGTCGCCCATCTGGTGCTGAGCGGCACCTGTCTCGGTTATCTGCCCACCCACTATGCGGCGCGCTGGGTGGAGCAAGGGTTGCTGCGGCAGTTGGGCGGCGCAGCGCTCTCTTACCGCGCCACGCTCAGCCTGGTCAGCCGCCCCGTCCAACCCGACGAGGCGTTGAACGCGCTGTTGGAGGATTTGGCGCGCGCCGGCGAAAAAAAGCCCCGCATGTGCGGGGCCTGACGGACGTTAACTGACCGGCATGCGCGCCGGATCGGGATACTGGTATTCAAAACCCAGCTCGTTGCAGATGCGGTTGCCGTCCACCAGCCGCTCATCCTGTTCCGCTTCGTCGGCAAACTGCGGCGGCTCCAGGTGCAACTGCTCGGCCAGGGCCGGATAAAAATCGCGCTTGGCCGGATGACGCGGCGCGCACAGGTTGTACACGTGGCCGCCCTTCGGCAGCTTGAGCAGCAGTTGGATGGCGGCGATGACGTCGTCCTGGTGCACCAGATTCACCCCCTGCGAGCCCCCCTTCACATCGAGCTTTCCCGCCAGGAAGCGGCCGGGGTGACGATCGGCGCCCACCAGCCCCGCCAGGCGCAGAATGTCCACCGAGGTATTCGGCAGCTCGTGCAGCCAGCGCTCCAGCTCGGCCAATACCCGGCCGGACGGCGAGACCGGCCGCAGCGGCGACTCTTCGCGCAGCGTGCCGGCGGTTTCGCCATACACCGAAGTGGAACTGGTGAAGATCACCCGCGGCACGCCGAAAGCCATTGCGCTGTCCACCAGCATGCGCACCGCATTGAAATAGTTCTCGCTGCCTTCGACGGTGCGGCGCGCGGGCAGCGTGACCACCAGCGCATCCACGCGCAGCAGCGACGCCAGATCGTCCGGGTCGCAGATCAATTCCGGCGTCAGCTCCAACTGATAACATTCGATGCCGCTCATCCGCGCGGCCTCGACGCCGTCCGGCGTGGTTTTGCTGCCGACCACGTCGTACCCGCGGCCCATCAGCGACAACGCCAGCGGCATGCCCAACCAACCCAGACCAATAATGGCTACCTTTTTCATCCTCTTCCTCTCCTGAAGATCGCAGCGCCCTGCCCCTAAGGCTACGCCACTGCGCGCGGCGATACAATCTGACCGGCTTAAGGTTAGGTAAAGCCGTGTGTGGCTAATAACTCAACCTGTTTCAATAAATTAAATTTATGACGATAAAAAAGAGTTGCACGGCGGACAGCGGATAGTTTAGCTTAATTGCCATACGGTTTTTTACCGACTTTTGCTGAGAGAAAACACCATGACACGCGTTCAGTTCAACCACCATCATCACCATCACCCTGACTAGTCTTTCAGGCGATGTGTGCTGGAAGACGGTTTGTTAATCTTCCAGTGGCGCGCAGAACGCAAGAGAGAGCCCTCGGAAGATTTCTTCCGAGGGTTTTTTTTTGGCTCCGGACAGACAGACAGAATAGTTTTTACAATAAATTCATAAAATTACAGATTAAACAGAGGTTACCATGCTGGACAAGACACGTTTACGGATCGCAATGCAGAAGTCGGGCCGCCTGAGCGATGAATCCCAGGAACTGCTGGCGCGCTGCGGCATCAAGATTAACCTGCAGCAGCAGCGTCTGATCGCCTTCGCCGAAAACATGCCGATCGATATCCTGCGCGTGCGCGACGACGACATTCCGGGTCTGGTGATGGACGGCGTGGTCGATCTCGGCATCATCGGCGAGAACGTGCTGGAAGAAGAGCTGCTCAGCCGCCGCGCCCAGGGTGAAGACCCGCGCTACTTCACCCTGCGCCGCCTCGATTTCGGCGGCTGCCGCCTGTCGCTGGCCACCCCGCTCGACGCCGAATACGCCGGCCCGCAAAGCCTGCAGGACGCCCGCATCGCCACCTCTTACCCGCACCTGCTGAAGCAATACCTCGACAAACAGGGCGTGCGCTTCAAATCTTGCCTGCTGAACGGCTCGGTGGAAGTGGCGCCGCGCGCCGGCCTGGCCGACGCCATCTGCGATCTGGTCTCTACCGGCGCCACGCTGGAGGCCAACGGCCTGCGCGAAGTGGAGGTGATCTACCGCTCCAAAGCTTGCTTGATCCAGCGCGACGGCGAAATGCCTGAAGCCAAACAGCAGCTGATTGACCGCCTGATGACCCGCATTCAGGGCGTGATCCAGGCGCGCGAATCCAAATACATCATGCTGCACGCGCCGAGCGAGAAACTGGACGAGATCGTCGCGCTGCTGCCGGGCGCCGAACGCCCGACCATTCTGCCGCTGGCCGGCGCGCAGAACCGCGTGGCGATGCACATGGTCAGCAGCGAAACCCTGTTCTGGGAAACCATGGAAAAACTGAAAGCGCTCGGCGCCAGCTCGATTCTGGTGCTGCCGATTGAAAAGATGATGGAGTAACGCCATGTCGACCTTCAACACGCCGATCGATTGGGCGACGTGCAGCGCCGAACGCCAGGCCGAGCTACTGATGCGTCCGGCGATCGCCGCTTCCGACAGCATCACCCGCACGGTGAACGAGATCCTCGACAACGTGAAGGCCAACGGCGATCGGGCGTTGCGCGACTACAGCGCCCGTTTCGACAAGGCGGAAGTCTCGGCGCTGTGCGTCAGCGCCGAGCAGATCGCCGCCGCCGCCGCGCGGTTGGGCGACGACATCAAACAGGCGATGGCGGTGGCCGTCGCCAACGTGGAAACCTTCCACAACGCGCAGCGACTGCCGCCGGTGGACGTCGAAACGCAACCGGGCGTGCGCTGCCAGCAAGTGACCCGCCCAATCGACTCGGTGGGCCTGTATATTCCCGGCGGATCGGCGCCGCTGTTCTCCACCGTGCTGATGCTGGCGACGCCGGCGCGCATCGCCGGCTGCCGCCGGGTAGTGCTGTGCTCGCCGCCGCCGATCGCCGATGAGATCCTGTATGCGGCGCAGCTGTGCGGCGTGCAGGAAGTGTTTCAGGTCGGGGGCGCGCAGGCGATCGCCGCCCTGGCGTTCGGCACCGAAAGCGTGCCGCGCGTGGCGAAGATCTTCGGGCCGGGCAACGCCTTCGTGACCGAAGCCAAGCGGCAGGTCAGCCAGCGCCTTGACGGCGCGGCCATCGACATGCCGGCCGGTCCTTCAGAAGTGCTGGTGATCGCCGACGCCGGCGCCACCCCGGCGTTTGTCGCTTCCGATCTACTGTCGCAGGCCGAGCACGGCCCGGATTCGCAGGTGATCCTGCTGACGCCGGACGCGGCGATGGCGCAGGCGGTGGCCGAAGCGGTGGAAAGCCAGCTGGCCGAGCTGCCGCGCGCCGACACCGCCCGCCAGGCGCTGGCGAGCAGCCGCCTGATCGTGGCGCGCGATCTGCCGGAGTGCGTGGCCATCAGCAACCGTTACGGCCCGGAGCACCTGATCATTCAGACCCGCAATGCGCGCGATCTGGTGGACAACATCACCAGCGCCGGTTCGGTGTTCCTCGGCGACTGGTCGCCAGAGTCCGCCGGCGATTACGCCTCCGGCACCAACCACGTGCTGCCGACCTACGGCTACACCGCCACCTGCTCAAGCCTCGGGCTGGCCGATTTCCAAAAACGCATGACGGTGCAGGAGCTGACGCCGCAGGGCTTCAGCAACCTGGCCGCCACCATCGAGACGCTGGCTGCCGCCGAGCAGCTGATCGCCCACAAGAACGCCGTGACCCTGCGCGTCGCCGCCCTGAAGGAGCAAGCATGAGCATCGAAAAACTGGCGCGCGCCAACGTTCGCGAGCTGACCCCTTATCAATCGGCGCGCCGCCTCGGCGGCAAGGGCGACGTATGGCTGAACGCCAACGAATACCCGACCGCCCCGGAATTCCAGCTGACCGCGCAAACCTTCAACCGCTATCCGGAGTGCCAGCCGGCGCAGGTGATCGCACGCTACGCCGCCTATGCCGGGGTCAAGAAAGAGCAGGTGCTGGTCAGCCGCGGCGCCGATGAAGGCATCGAGCTGCTGATCCGCGCCTTCTGCGAGCCGGGCAAAGACGCCATTCTGTTCTGCCCGCCGACCTACGGCATGTACGCCGTCAGCGCCGAAACCTTTGGCGTGGAGCGCCGCACCGTGGCCGCCCAAGAGGACTGGCAGTTGGATCTGCCGACCATCGCGGACAGCCTGGACAACGTGAAACTGATCTACGTCTGCAGCCCGAACAACCCGACCGGTAACCTGATTGACCCGGACTCTCTACGCAGCCTGTTGGAGCTGGCCAAAGGCAAAGCGATCGTCGCGGTGGACGAAGCCTATATCGAGTTTTGCCCGCAGGCCTCGGTGGCCGGGTGGCTGAGCGACTACCCGCACCTGGCTATTCTGCGCACGCTGTCGAAGGCCTTTGCGCTGGCCGGCCTGCGCTGCGGCTTTACGCTCGCCAACGAAGATCTGATCGCCCTGCTGCTGAAGGTGATCGCGCCTTACCCGCTCTCGACGCCGGTGGCGGATATCGCCGCGCAGGCGCTGAGCGAAGAAGGCATCCGCACCATGCGCCAGCGCGTCACCGACATCGCCGCCACCCGCAGCTGGCTGCAGCAACAGCTGGAAAAATGCGCCTGCGTCGAGCAGGTTTTCGCCAGCGACAGCAATTACCTGCTGGCCCGCTTCACCGCCTCAAGTAATGTGTTTAAAAGCTTGTGGGATCAGGGCATTATCTTACGAGACCAAAACAAACAGCCCGGGTTGTCCGGCTGCCTGCGCATCACCATAGGCACCCGCGACGAATGTCAACGCGTGGTGGACGCCTTGTCCGCCTTGCCCGGCGCCAACCAGACTCGCCAGGAGCCAATGTGAGCCAAAAAATCCTCTTTATCGATCGTGACGGCACGCTGATCGCCGAGCCACCGGAAGATTTCCAGGTTGACCGCCTGGACAAGCTGGCGCTCGAGCCGGACGTGATCCCTTCCCTGCTGGCGCTGCAACAGGCGGGGTATCAGCTGGTGATGATCACCAATCAGGATGGGCTCGGCACCGCCAGTTTCCCGCAGGAAACCTTCGATCCGCCGCACAACCTGATGATGCAGATCCTTAGCTCGCAGGGCATTCAGTTCGCCGATGTGTTGATCTGCCCGCACCTGCCGGCGGACAACTGCGACTGCCGCAAGCCGAAGACCGCGCTGGTGAAGGGTTATCTCGAACCCGGCGTGCTCGATACCGCCCACAGCTACGTGATCGGCGATCGGCCGACCGACGTGCAGCTGGCGGAAAACATGGGCATTCAGGGGCTGCGCTACCAGCGCGGCGTGCTGAGCTGGAAAGAGATCGTGCGCCAGCTGACCCTGCGCGACCGTCATGCGCGGGTTAACCGCGTGACCAAAGAGACGCAGATCGATGTCAACGTCTGGCTGGATCGCGAAGGCGGCAGCAAAATCAAAACCGGCGTCGGCTTCTTCGACCACATGCTGGATCAGATCGCCACCCACGGCGGCTTCCGCATGGAGATCGACGTCAAAGGCGACCTGTATATCGACGATCACCACACCGTAGAGGACACCGGCCTGGCGCTGGGCGAAGCGTTGAACAAGGCGCTGGGCGACAAGCGCGGCATTGCCCGCTTCGGCTTCGTGCTGCCGATGGACGAGTGTCTGGCGCGCTGCGCGCTGGATATCTCCGGCCGCCCGCACCTGGAGTACAAGGCCGAGTTCAACTATCAGCGCGTCGGCGATCTCAGCACCGAAATGGTCGAGCACTTCTTCCGCTCGCTCTCCTACACCATGGGTTGCACGCTGCACCTGAAGACCAAAGGCAAAAACGACCACCACCGGGTCGAAAGCCTGTTCAAAGTGTTTGGCCGCACGCTGCGCCAGGCGATCCGCGTCGAGGGCAATACCCTGCCGAGCTCGAAAGGAGTGCTGTGATGAACGTGGTGATTTTGGATACCGGCTGCGCCAACCTGGCCTCCGTCACCTATGCGGTGCGGCGCCTGGGCTATCAGCCGGAAGTGAGCCGCGATCCGGAGATCGTGCTGCGCGCCGACAAGCTGTTCCTGCCGGGCGTCGGCACCGCGCAGGCGGCGATGGATCAGCTGCGCGAACGCGATCTGATCGAACTGATCAGGGCCTGCACTCAGCCGGTGCTGGGCATTTGCCTCGGCATGCAGCTGCTGGCGGCCAGCAGCGAAGAGAACGGCGGCATAACGACGCTCGGCCTCATCGATACGCCGGTAAAGCAGATGACCGACTTCGGCCTGCCGCTGCCGCACATGGGTTGGAACCAGGTATCCGCGCAGGCGGGCCACCATCTGTTCCGCGGCATCGATGACGGCGCCTACTTCTATTTCGTTCACAGCTATGCGATGCCGATATGCCCCAGCACCATCGCTCAGGCGAACTACGGCGAGCCCTTCACCGCCGCCGTGCAAAAAGACAACTTCTTCGGCGTGCAGTTTCATCCAGAACGATCTGGAGCGGCCGGCGCGCAACTGTTGAAAAACTTTCTGGAGATGTAGGCAGCATGATTATTCCGGCTTTGGATTTGATCGACGGCAACGTGGTGCGTTTGCATCAGGGCGATTACGGCCAACAGCGCGACTACGGCAACGATCCGCTGCTGCGCCTGCAGGACTATCAACAACAGGGCGCCCAGGTGCTGCACCTGGTCGATCTGACCGGCGCCAAAGATCCGGCCGCGCGCCAGATCCCGCTGCTGCGCAAGCTGTTGGCGGGGGTTAACGTGCCGGTGCAGGTCGGCGGCGGCATCCGCAACGAGCAAGACGTCAGCGCCCTGCTGGAGGCCGGCGCCACGCGCGTGGTGATCGGCTCCACCGCGGTGAAACAACCGCAGTTGGTGCAAAGCTGGTTCGAACGCTATGGCGCCGACGCGCTGGTACTGGCGTTGGATGTGCGCATCGACGCGCAGGGCGTGAAGCGCGTGGCCATCAGCGGCTGGCAGGAAGACTCCGACGCCACGCTTGAACAGGTGGTAGAGCAGTTCCTGCCCTACGGGCTGAAACACGTGCTGTGCACCGACATTTCGCGCGACGGCACGCTGGCCGGTTCCAACGTGGCGCTGTATCAGGAGATAAGCCGCCGCTATCCGCAAGTGGCCTTCCAGGCCTCAGGCGGCATCGGCAATCTGGACGACATCGCCCAGTTGCGCGGCAGCGGCGTTGCCGGCGTGATCGTCGGGCGCGCCCTGCTGGAAGGTAAATTTAGCGTTGAGGAGGCGATTGCATGCTGGCAAAACGGATAATCCCGTGTCTGGATGTTAAAGACGGGCAAGTGGTGAAAGGCGTGCAGTTCCGCAACCACGAAATCATCGGCGACATCGTGCCGCTGGCGCAGCGCTATGCGCAAGAAGGCGCGGACGAGCTGGTGTTTTACGATATCACCGCCTCGAGCGACGGCCGGGTGGTGGACAAAAGCTGGGTTTCGCGCGTGGCGGAGGTGATTGATATTCCGTTCTGCGTCGCCGGCGGCATTAAAAGCGCCGAGGACGCCAGCCAGATCCTGTCTTTCGGCGCCGACAAAATCTCCATCAACTCACCGGCGCTGGCCGATCCCGATCTGATTAGCCGCCTGGCGGATCGCTTTGGCGTGCAGTGCATCGTGGTGGGCATCGATACCTGGTTCGACAGTGAAACCGGCAAGTATCACGTCAATCAATATACCGGCGACGAGAGCCGCACCCGCGTCACCCAGTGGGAAACCCTCGACTGGGTGCAGGAAGTGCAGCGCCGCGGCGCCGGTGAGATCGTGCTGAACATGATGAACCAGGACGGCGTGCGCAACGGTTACGATCTGCAGCAGCTGCGCCAGGTGCGCGAGGTCTGCAAGGTGCCGCTGATCGCCTCCGGCGGCGCGGGCACGATGGAGCACTTCCTGGAAGCGTTCCGCGATGCGGACGTCGACGGCGCTCTGGCGGCATCGGTGTTCCACAAACAAATCATCAATATCGGCGAACTGAAAAGGTTCCTGGTCGAACAAGGCGTGGAGATTCGCGTGTGCTGACAGAACAACAGAGAAACCAGCTGGACTGGGAGAAAACCGACGGCCTGATGCCGGCCATCGTGCAACACGCCGTTTCCGGCGAAGTGCTGATGCTGGGTTACATGACGCCGGAAGCGCTGGCGACCACCGAGCAGAGCGGCAATGTCACCTTCTTTTCGCGCACCAAGCAGCGCCTGTGGACCAAAGGCGAAAGTTCCGGCCACTTCCTCAAGGTGGTCAGCATCACGCCGGACTGCGATAACGACACGCTGCTGGTATTGGCCAACCCGATCGGCCCGACCTGCCACCTGGGCAACAGCAGCTGCTTCCACCCGGCCGCCAGCGACTGGACGTTCCTCTATCAGCTGGAACAGCTGTTGGCGGAGCGCAAGCATGCCAGCCCGGACAGCTCATACACCGCCAGCCTGTACGCCAGCGGCACCAAACGCATCGCGCAGAAGGTCGGGGAAGAAGGCGTGGAAACCGCGCTGGCCGCCACGGTCAACGATCGCGAAGAGCTGACCAACGAGGCCTCGGATCTGATCTATCACCTGCTGGTGCTGCTGCAGGATCAGGATTTGGATCTGAGCGCGGTGATCGGCCGGCTGCGCGAGCGGCATCAGAAAAAAGCGTGACATTAAATCACGCGCAATAAAAAAGCCGCCGGGCGTTAACCTCGGCGGCTTTTTTTATCGCTCAACGAGTGGGCTTATTCCATCCATTCGGTATGGAACACGCCTTCCTTGTCGATGCGTTTGTAGGTGTGCGCACCGAAATAGTCGCGCTGCGCCTGGATCAGGTTAGCCGGCAGCACCGCTGAACGGTAGCTGTCATAGTAAGCGATCGCGGCGGAGAAGGTTGGCGTAGGGATACCGTTCTGCACGGCATAGGCCACCACGTCGCGCAGCGCCTGCTGGTACTCGTCGGCAATTTGCTTGAAGTATGGCGCCAGCAGCAGGTTGGCGATATCGGCATCTGCCGCGTAAGCGTCAGTGATCTTCTGCAGGAACTGGGCACGGATGATACAGCCGGCGCGGAAGATCTTGGCGATTTCGCCGTAGTGCAGATCCCAGTTGTTTTCTTTGGACGCGGCTTTCAGCTGAGAGAAACCCTGCGCGTAGGATACGATCTTGCCCAGATACAGTGCGCGACGCACTTTCTCGATGAACTCGTCTTTGTCGCCGGTGAACGGTGCCACTTTCGGCCCGGTCAGCACTTTAGACGCGGCAACGCGCTGATCTTTCAGCGAGGACAGGTAGCGCGCGAACACCGATTCGGTGATCAGCGACAGCGGTTCGCCCAGATCCAGCGAGCTCTGGCTGGTCCACTTGCCGGTGCCTTTGTTGGCGGCTTCGTCCAGGATCACATCGACCAGGTATTTACCCTCTTCGTCTTTCTTGGTGAAGATGTCTTTGGTGATGTCGATCAGGTAGCTGTTCAGCTCACCCTTGTTCCACTCGGCGAAGGTTTCGGCCAGCTGCTCGTTGCTCAGGTTCAGCGCCTGCTTCAGCAGAGAATAGGCTTCGGCAATCAGCTGCATGTCGCCGTATTCGATACCATTGTGCACCATCTTCACATAGTGGCCAGCACCGTCAGCGCCGATATAAGTCACGCAAGGCTCGCCTTCCGCAACCGCAGCGATTTTCTCCAGGATCGGCGCCACCAGCTCGTAAGCTTCTTTCTGGCCGCCAGGCATGATGGAAGGCCCTTTCAGCGCGCCCTCTTCACCGCCGGAAACGCCGGTGCCGATGAAATTGAAGCCCTGGTCGGACAGTTCGCGGTTACGACGGATGGTGTCCTGATAGTAGGTGTTGCCGCCATCGATCAGGATATCGCCCTTGTCCAGATGCGGAGTCAGCGAGGCAATGGTTTTATCCGTCGCTTCGCCCGCTTTCACCATCAGCAGGATGCGGCGTGGTTTTTCCAGCGATTCGACAAACTCTTCAACGGTGTAATACGGCGCCAGGTTTTTGCCCGGGTTCTCAGCGATCACTTCGTCAGTCTTGTCGCCAGAACGGTTGAAAATGGAAACGGTGTAACCACGGCTCTCGATGTTCAGCGCGAGGTTGCGGCCCATTACCGCCATGCCGACAACGCCGATTTGTTGCTTGGACATTTAGGAACTCCTGTCTGAGATAATTACTACATTGTAATCATATAGTTATACAACATAGTAGGGATGCATTGCTTTATTGTACATGATTATTCCTAAGCATGTACCTATCGCAGCCATAACAATCTTTACAAAATCACGCACAGTTGGCAGTTCTGTATACGCCCTGAGCTCATTGCTACATTACCGGTAACATTGCAGAAAAGAAAAGGTTCGGATGTGCGGTCTGCCGCATCATGTCAACGGTTAAAAATCAACCAGAATATGTGGACCAAGATGAGGATACCGCATCGCCGAACCTGCTCCACACCCTCGAAAGAAACCATCCAATGACGCGCCACGCTTGCATTTTGGCCTGTAATCCTACAATTCCTAGCAATTGCACATATCTCATTTGAATATGTCACCACTGGTTACTAGGAACAGACTGAAACCCTGAAAATCCAGAGGCATTACAAGTGATTTGGTGGTAGGATAATAAAGGTTTTCTAGCCTATTTTTGCTGAAAATAGTTTCAGCATATAAATGAAAACTGACAACCCCACCCTCTATTGGTTCTCGCTTACCAAGGGCGGTAGCGTGCTTTTTTAGGCTGAAAACGCTTATGCAGAGCAATGTCCAGCCTAAAAATCAGGCAATCTGTATGCAGGGAATTCAGTGTTCACTTCTGTTTCATCGAGAAATGCGGTGTTTTTTTGCCGAAGTGAACGCATCGAAAAACAGAAGAAAACCTTATATATCACTAATGTGTTCCCCGGCATTACAGTAAGATAGAAACACGCTGGACAATAGCCCGCGGTAATACCATGCAGGTTGCGCGGGAATGAAACAGATTCTGTTTACGATGTGAAAATCTCCGAGAGAAAATGTTGGCGTATTTTCCATGGAGTGCTTACGGAAACGTGTGTTTAGCCCTATAGCTATTTTCACACCCTCCGTCATATCAATAACGCATCCGTTCTACATGATTATATTGCGAAGAAAGTTAAACCATGACGTCAAAAAAGTTAATCAATAGCCTAGGTGTTAAATGAATATTTTCTCTATTCTTGTTAAGACTTTTTATCGGTGTCTTCATACACTTGCCACCAATAAGAATCTTGTTATTTCACTTTCTAAACGGGAAATCGGCAGTAAATACAAAGGGTCATTTATCGGGCTTCTTTGGTCGTTTATTAACCCAGTATTGATGATGGTGATTTATACCTTCGTTTTCAGCGTTGTATTCAAAATTCGCTGGAGTGCTGGAGTCGATTCCAAAGGAGAATTTGCGTTAGCATTATTCATCGGTTTGATTTTCTTCGGGCTTTTTTCTGAATGCATTAACCGCGCTCCCTATTTGATCGTCAGTAACGTCAACTACGTCAAAAAGGTTGTCTTCCCGGTTGAAACACTCCCCATTGTTTCACTCTGCACAGCTTTATTCCAAATGGTGATTAACTTCGTCGTTTGGTTGCTGTTCTATGTCGCTATCGTAGGGATCCCTACGTGGCACATTCTATGGCTACCCGTCATCATCGCACCGTTCCTTATGATGGTTCTGGGCGTATCCTGGTTCCTTTCTTCGCTTGGCGTTTACTTGAAAGATATCGCTCAGGTTATTGGCGTGCTTACCATGATTCTGATGTATCTTTCGCCGATCTTCTATCCGATCTCCATGTTGCCTGACGCATATCACATCTTCATGCAACTCAGTCCATTGACTTATGTCATTGAGCAAGCGAGGGATTGCATGATGCTGGGCAAAAATATCGCCTGGGGGAGCTGGGGCATTTACACCCTCATCTCTTTCGTCATCATGCTGTTAGGTTATGGTTGGTTTATGTTCACGCGTAAAGGGTTTGCTGATGTCATCTGAATTCGCAATTTCAGTCAAAAATATTTCGAAACGCTTTGAAATGTATGCAAATCCTAAGCATCGTTTGTACCAAATGCTTTCTTTAGGCCGCCGTACATTCTTCAAAGAGTTCTGGGCGCTAAACGGCGTTTCTTTTGACGTTAAGCGCGGTGAAACGCTTGGCATTTTGGGCCGTAATGGCGAAGGCAAAAGTACCCTGCTGCAAATTATTGCCGGCACCTTGACAGCCACCTCGGGCAGCGTTGAGGTCAATGGCAAACTGGCTGCGCTGCTGGAACTCGGCGCTGGCTTCAATCCTGAGTTTACCGGCCGTGAAAACGTTTATCTGAGCGGCATCATTCTTGGTATGACGCACAGTGAAATGGAACAGAAATTCCCTGAGATCGAAGCCTTTGCCGACATAGGCGAACATATCGATCAGCCGGTCAAAACCTACTCCAGCGGGATGTATGTGCGTTTGGCCTTCGCCGTTCAGGCTTGCATTAAGCCCGAAGTGCTCATCGTAGACGAAGCGCTGTCGGTCGGTGATGAGAAATTCCAACGCAAATGCTTCGATTATATCGAATCGCTGCGCGCGCAAGGGTGTTCAATCATCCTGGTGACGCATTCCACGTCGACCGTGGAGAAGTTTTGCCAGCGAGCCATTTTGTTGCGAAAAGGCCGGGTAGAAGCCATTGGCAGTGCCAAAGAAATCATCGACCAATACCATGCCCTGCTGTACTCAGATGAAAAAACTTACCTGCGCTATCTGAACAACATTGCTAAAAACACCAATCAGTCCATCAACGCGCCCCAGAAAGAAAGCCAGGACGGCGTCGCCGCCCATGAGGCCTCCATCGCGGAACAAGCCGAGATACAAGCTGAAAGCGAACTGACCAGCGGTGCCCTTATTGAAAGTTGGATCATCAAAGATGCCCACGATCAGCCTTGCGATCTATTCCGCGTAGGTGAAAAAGCCATCATCAGCTTCGATATCAGCGTATTTGGGCCGATAGAAGAGCTGCAAGCCGGCTTGGTCATTAAGACCGTTGAAGGTATTACGGTATTTGGCACCAGCACCTTATACCATAAGAAGAATATGCATAACGCCAAAGGCGGAGATGTTCTTAGGGCAACGTTTGAACTTGACCTGGCACTGTGCGAAGGCAGCTATTTTATTTCACTCGCTATCGCCAACGCCATCAGCCACGCCGATATGTCCTATCTTGATAAGAAAACCGACGTGATCGTCCTTAAGGTTATAGAGCCTCGCACGACAATGTCAGGTATTGCCGCATTGCCTGTTTCTTTATCACTCGAAAAGTGGTCAGGAGAGCATGAATAAATCAATACTTATCATAACTCAGTATTACTCAATCGGTGGGTTGGAAACCTATATCAACACTCAGGTAAAGGATCTGGTCGCCCACGGTTACCAGGTTCATCTTATGTACGCCGTTGTCGCAGACCCGTCATTACTCCCTGACGGGTTGAGCTCGTGCCATGAAAATATTCATTTAAGCAACGGCTCTATCGAACAACTCGTTCAAGGCGTAGACCTGATACGACAGGTTATCAAAGAAAAAGGCATCGATGTCATTCATGTGCATCCTTTTGACTGCATTTTCCCTGCCGTTATCGCCGCAGACTGCGAAAAAATACCGTCGCTATTAACATTGCACGGCCCTCTGTCGCTGCAGCATTTTACTCGGAATATTTATAATCAGGCGTTGGCCATTTATTTTCTCAAAACGCTACATACCATATTTTGCGTTTCGCAGGAAACGGCGGATCAATTGGCGGAGATCATAGACCACCCCTCGGTGATGATCGTTCCTAACCTGATAGACACCGCCCAAACGCATCCCGCTATCACGGATGAGACTGTTGAGAAAAGATGGCTTATCGCCAGCAGGCTGGATGAGGATAAATCCGCAGGGATTATGAAGTTCATTGACTTCGCCAGCCGCTGCCAAATGATTCATGGTATTGATATTTACGGTACCGGTAGTGATGAAGACACTATAAAAACCTACGTTAGCGATAATAACTTCAACGAATGGGTTGGTTTCAAAGGCGTTGTCAGTGACATCCCTTCCGTCATGCCGCAATACGCGGGGTTTGCCGGCATGGGCCGCGGAGTACTGGAAGCCGGCATTAGCCAGCTTCCGGTGTGTCTGGTTGGCTACGACGGCATTAAAGGCATTCTGGACGATGAAACCTTTAAACATGCCGCTTACTGTAATTTCTCAGGCAGAAATCTGGCCAATGCCGAAGAAGATGTGCTTCAAGAGCAATTTGCCGCCGCTCGTCCCCTGCCCCCAGACTTGCTTATTGAATACCAGAGCGATGGCCGTTGGAGCCAAATCCTCGAGAATATGGTTCTCCCGGACAAAGAGCGATACGACAACGGTGATTCGCTGCAACTCTACCAGCAGCTGTGTAAGGCACCATCATCACAGGAAAACGAAAGTTTTTTGATCGCGAATGCCTTTACTGTCGCTATATTTAAAACGCTAGCAAACCAACTGATCGCCAACAGTATCAAGATCAACGCTCATGATGATAGCGTGAAAGAGACCGTCAAAATGGAAGATAAAGCGAGCCAGGCTCCCCTGGACACCCCTGTTAATGCTAATGCAGCAAGTTCAGGGAATGATGTCATCGCCAAGTTAGCTGCGTTGGAAGAACAGAATCTCTCTTTGCAGAATGACGTTAAATCGTTAGTACAACTCCTGACATCGGTAGCGGCAAAACAAGAAGACTATTTCAGAACTTTGCCTCACGCGGTTGCACCGAGTGCAGGGCAAAAACTTCGATATTTGGTTCAGGTTGCCGTTCAATCACTGACCAGAGCGGACAAACGCTATGAACTGGCCAAAACTCTTTATTGGAGACTGCCCGAGTCTGTCAGGCTAAAACTACAGACCCAGCGGCACCGTTACGTTCAAAAACACTTCGAGCACGCTTGCAATAGCGCGATGACGGATACCTCTACACCTGAAGACATTCCAGACTGGGTCGCAGCGGTAAACCAATCAGAGAAAGTCGTCTTCATTCCATGCAGCTTCGAATTCGATGAGCTGGTGAACCAACGGCCAATCAACGCGGCAAAATATTTCTCGGAAAAAGGCTATCAGGTTATCTTTATCGCCTGGCAATGGACGCCACAGGAAACGTTGTCGAAAGGTTGTTCGCAAGTCTGGAACAATGTCTATCAGGTTCCGCTGTATGATTTTGTGAAATACACCCGTCAGTGTCATCTGCATGACAAAACCGCGTTCTTTGTCATCACGATGCCGGCGAAAGTCTTCCTCACTCCGCTCTATGAGTTTAGAGCGCAAGGCTGCAACATCATCTATGACATTATGGATGAATGGGAATGCTTCCATAAGGTCGGACAAGCTCCTTGGTACCAGAAAGAGATTGAAGAAACCCTCATTCTACAAAGCGATTACGTCTGTGGCGTTGCTCCATCACTGCGTGACAAATTTGCTTATCTTCGCAGTGATATTGAAGTAGTCGGTAATGGCTATTCCGAGAAGGTCTTGGGCGATACACGTAATATAGCGAAAGACAACGGCAACAAAGTGGGCTATTTCGGCCATCTAACGGACTCGTGGTTCGACTGGGATATCGTATTTAAATTAGCTGAAAAATTCCCACAATATCACTTCGAGATCATTGGTTACGGTGAGCCTGAGTGGGTGGTCAATAAAGCGAAAAATATTGCTAACATCACACTGGTGGGCAAAGTAATGCCAAAAGACCTTCATCAATATGTCAAAGAATGGTCGATCGGCCTCATTCCATTCAAAAGTGGCGAGCTGGCTCAAGCGGTAGATCCGATCAAAATTTATGAGTACCTCTATTTTGGCTTACCAACTCTAGTGACCGGCATTGAGCATATTAAACGCTATCCGATGACCTATTTCTCTGACGGCAGCGACGTTGTCGATCTGTTTGAGAAAACAATCAATAGCGAGCGCCACTCTGACGAGTTGGAAACCTTCTTGCAAGAAACCACTTGGGCAGCCCGATTCGAAGAAATGGAGTTGAACACCCTGAAAAGAAAAGGAATTAGGGAGTTATATGCTTCGTAAAATAGCATTTATCTATCCTTGGGCGACGCATGGCGGTGTTGAGAAAGTCATGCTCACCCGTGCCCGTTTATTAAACGATATAGGCACCTATCAGATTGACCTTCTTTTTACTCATGATTCCGGTGCGGCGAAGGCGATCACCGCCGCACTCTCGGACTGTAAAAATGTCGATGTCAAAATCATCAACTTCGATTATTTATTAACACAAAATTACAGCCTCATTTTTTGCATTGATTTCCCTGCGGCTCTGACATTTTGCCATACGCACAAATTGAAATACTTTGCGGAATGCCATACAGCCTATAAAGAAAACAGAGCTTACTTGAATAAAATTCCGGACAGTTGTTCGGCAATATTGTGCCCATCCGCGTTCTTTATGAAGCAGCTAGAGCCTGAATTGCACAAAAGTGCCTGTCCATTGTTATTGCTGCGTAATTTCGTTCCTTGGGATCATGTCTCTCAAGAACCGCATGCGATTCCCTCTCTGCCAACATGGTCGAGAAGACCTATTCTCTTCCTGGGACGGATGGACAAGCTAAAGAACCTGACTGAATTACTGGACGCATTCGTTATTTTAAAAGAACGACACGCGGAAAAATACATGCTAGTTCTGTGCGGCCCGCAGTCTTCTGAAATCAACACCAACGCCGAGCTGGAGAGCAGAAATCTAGTGGGCGACACCGTATGCTTGCCGCCAGTGCCATTCTTGAATGTGGACAAGCTGCTGTTGGCGATCTCTCAAGCCAACGGGATTTTTGTGTCGCCATCAACCGGAGAATCATTTGGCTTATCGGCTTCAGAAGCGATTTGTGCAGACGTCCCCGTTGTTTTGTCCAATATCGAAGCACATAACTATTTAGTTGCCACGCGTGAAAATGAGTTTACTTACTCGTTGCATGATGCTCGCCAATTGTCAGAAAAAATAGCCTCTATATCTGACAATTATGCGCAATCTAAAGCATCACTTGCCGCTCTGAAAGAAAAATTTTCCGCCCATGCCTTTATGAACGATTGGGACGAATTGCTACGCAGAACCGAATAGCTATTCGATTACCACCTCCCCATACCGATTTTTATCGTCAGTATGGGGATATTAATTATTGAGACAACCATGTTAAAGAAAATTATGTGCGTTGTGGGTACTCGTCCGGAAGCGATAAAAATGGCGCCGGTGATCAAGGCACTTCATGCCTCCGGTGAATTCGACGTTTGCGTATTGGCGACGGCCCAACACCGAGACCTGTTGGATCAGGCTTTCCAACTTTTCGAAATTGAAGCCGATTATGATCTTAATGTCATGACACCTGGGCAAACATTGCCAGAGTTGACCGCGCGCCTGATGACCAGCATCGACCGAACTCTCGAAGAGGCAGCACCGGATTTGGTTATCGCACAAGGCGATACGACGACCGTCTTCGTGACGTCACTGGCCTGTTTCTACAAGAAAGTGCCTTTCGCTCATCTCGAGGCGGGGCTGCGTACACACGACCTCTATTCACCTTTTCCTGAAGAAGCAAACCGTATTCTTGCCGGACATTTAGCACGCTTGCATTTTGCTCCGACTGAAGTATCTAAAAGCAACCTCTTGCGCGAAGGCATTCCTGCAGAGCATATTCACGTTACGGGAAACACCGTGATTGATGCCTTGCTGACGACCGCACAAAAGACGTTTGATATCGGCGTCGATATTCCCCAAGACGCCCGGATGCTTCTTATCACTTCTCATCGCAGAGAGAACTTCGGCCAACCTATTGTCAATATCTGCAACGCAGCTCTTGAACTTATCGAAAAGTATAGTGATATCTATATTCTTTTCCCCGTTCATCCCAACCCAAACGTGCGCGAAGTCACGGATCGTCTGTTAAAAGAACACGAAAGAATTAAGCTGGTCAGCCCATTTGACTATGGTCCTTTCGTTGCCGCCATGAAGAATGCCTACCTGATTCTTTCCGACTCTGGCGGCGTGCAAGAAGAAGCTCCGGCCTTGGGCAAACCCGTCTTGGTCTTACGTCGCGATACCGAGCGCCCAGAAGCCGTCTCGGAAGGCGTGGTGAAATTAATCGGAACGGAACAAGCGGACATCGTAAGAGAAGCGTCTTTGCTGCTTGATAGCCCTCAGGCCTATCAAAAAATGGCAAAAGGAAGCTCTCCTTACGGTGATGGTGAGTCCAGCCAGCGTATCGTCCGTATCGTCCGCAATTTCTTTACTGAACAATGCCAATGAAAATCGTCTATCTTTCAGCTGTTCCCTGGTTGAGCATAAGTCAGCGCCCTCATTTTTTCGCCAAATATGCGCTGACTCATGCCACCCAGGAACTTTTGTGGATTGAGCCTTATCCTAGTCGTTTTCCCACCCTCGCCGATCTGACCCCCGGCCGCCATGCCCCTGAACCTGCAGGATTGGATTTGATAGAGGGTCTGCAACTGGCTCGGTTGGGTTTTGTAGCCCCCGTGGAGCCGATACCTGCGTTGTTTAAGCTGCTCAACCAAGGGAAAATAAAGAAAATCATTGACGATATAAAGAATTTTATATCTGAAGATACCATTCTGGTTATCGGCAAACCCTGTCTGCTGGCCAACATGCTTATCAAGCAATTTAAATGGCGGCAAGTGTGGTATGACGCCATGGATGATTTCCCTTCGTTTTATTCTGGCCTATCAAAGAAAAACACGGCTAATCTTGAAAAAGAAATCGCCCAACAAGTTGACCGCATATTCTGTTCAAGTCATGCCTTAATTGAGAAATTTTCGTCTATCGCCCCCAGCAAAACTGAGTTGGTGTTGAATGCGTGTTCAGATGACATGCAGAAAATTCATATCCCGAAAACATCGCATGAAAAAATCACATTTGGCTATATCGGCACAATCGCAAGCTGGTTTGACTGGAAGTGGGTGTTCGAGTTGGCCACTAAAAATCCGGAAGCAATCATAAACCTCGTAGGGCCAAGAAAAACCGGAATTCCGGAAAGCTTACCTCAAAATATCATCCTGGAACCCCCTATCCCACACCCCCAGGTAATGAAAAAGATATCCACATTTGATTATGTGATTATTCCATTTTTGCAGAACGACATTACTAAATATGTCGATCCTGTTAAGTTCTACGAATACAGGTTGGCAGGAAAAGCCATCCTATCGACTCCATTTGGCGAGATGCTATGGCATCACAAAGAAGAAGCCTACAATTCTGACACAACGCTAGGCATTACTATACCTGACAACACGCTAGTTTTTCCTTCACCTAAAAAACCAAACGACATCCCAAGATGGAGTGGACGATTCTCTCATGTCTTTACCGGCTATTGAAGATGAAAAATTTCTTACAATCTCATTAGTAATTTTCAAACCGAATCTTGTAGATTTAAGAAAAACCCTTGCCGCACTTGTTGAGACAAACGTTTTTAAAGCACGCGACTGTTATTTATTGGTTGTTGATAACTCGCCAACTACTGATCCTGCAGTCACTTCGCTAATTAAAGAGTTCCTTGACGTTATTCCCGGAAATTACATATCACGACCAGACAATCCTGGCTTTGGAGTGTCACATAATTTAAGCTTAGCTATTAAGTCAAAATACACCCTTATTTTAAACCCCGATTTAGAGATGGATAAAAATGCATTAGAGAATGCATTCTCCTTCATGGATGCTCACCCTGAATGTGGCTTAATTACGCCGTATGCAACCTGGGGGAGCGGGGAAACACAATATTTGTGTAAGCGATACCCTTCTGTATTTGTATATTTATTGCGTTTCTTTGCCTCGGTTAAAGGAAAGCGTTTTTTCAAAAGTTATCTTCGACGCTATGAAATGGCTGATACGCTAACGCCTCACGATGTTTATTTCGATCCGCCTATCGTGAGTGGCTGCTTTATGTTTTTCCGCTACAGCGTACTGAAAGAATTATCCGGATTCAATCCTAAATTCTTTCTTTATTTCGAAGATTTCGATCTCAGCATCCGTACGGCAAAAATTACCAGAATAGCCTATGTCCCTGATGTCAAAGTCGTGCATTACGGTGGCCATGCGGCGCGAAAAGGCTGGGCGCATATTAAGCTATTTTCACGCTCAATGATTACTTTCTTTAATATTCACGGCTGGAAAATTTGGTAACTCCATAGCGAATAAGCTATGCGCCAATTACTGTCGGGTGAGCATGAAAATAACAAAATACATCATGCTCACCCACACGGTGCCGACATTACTCTTGTAAGTAACCCATTTTTCTCAATCGAGAAATCACGTATTCCAGGGCTGACTGCCAATTGGAAGCAGGAATACCTATCTCATTGATTTTATTGCAACTCAAGGTTGAATATTTAGGACGTTTAGCCAAAGTCACATATTGTTCTGATGTTATTTTACTGACCTTTGGCATGCGAGAAATCGCCCCCATCTCCGCAGCAACTTTAAATATGTGCTCCGCAAACTCACTCCAGCAGACCTCTTCATCCCCGCAGAAGTGATAAATCCCTCCCTGAACCTCACAAAGCAACATTTTTATCATCGCGTCTGCGATGTCCCCCGCATATGTCGGGCAACCGCGTTGATCGGCTACGATATCAAGAGATTCACGTTGCCGAGCAAGCCTCAGCATGGTTTTAACGAAATTTTCGCCATATTCACTGAAAACCCAAGAAGTGCGAAGAATTATCGCATCTTGCATTTCTGATACGATGGCCAATTCGCCATCACGCTTGGTTTTCCCGTAAATGCACAGTGGGCGGGTACCAGCCAACTCATTGTAGGGAAGCTTGCCCAGGCCATCAAAAACATAATCTGTAGAAATATGAAGCAGTCGGCAATCCATTGCCTTTGCAACCAAGGCCAAATTGGCTGGGCCCACAACGTTGGCTAACAACGCAGCCTCGCAATCTTGTTCCGCTTTATCAACGGCAGTATAGGCTGCAGCATTTATGATCGCCGTCGGTTTAAACTCCTGGACGACGGCCTTAACCTGCTCCAATTTGGAAATGTCCATCGTATTGCGGTCGGCCGCTAAAATAACCCAATCGGCGGGTACCCGATCGATAAAACAGCGCCCGACCTGCCCTTTAGCCCCGGTTAAAAGAACTCTCATTAAATCAGTTCTCTGAGAAATTTGCCGTTCTTGTCCTTTTCCGACAAAACAGGGTGCCGAACAGGCCAGGCCACGCCGACATCGGGATCATTCCACATCAGGCACCTTTCATGTTCTGGCGAATAGTAATCCGTGCACTTATATTCAAAATCCGCGATCTCAGAGAGCACGACAAAACCGTGGGCCAAACCTGGCGGGATCCAAAGCTGAGTTTTGTTCTCTTCCGATAGCACAATGCCTTCCCACTTGCCAAATGTGGGTGAGTCTGGGCGAATATCTACAGCAACATCATAAACTTCGCCTCGCACCACACGAACCAACTTGCCTTGCGGCTTGATATCTTGATAGTGCAGTCCGCGCAAAACCCCCCGAGAAGAGCGTGAATAATTGTCTTGGACGAAGTCCAAATCAATATCCAGCATGTCTTGAAAGCGACGCTTCTCGAACGTTTCCATAAAAAAACCGCGAGTATCACTAAATACCGTTGGTTGAATGACTTTGACTCCATCGATTTTAGTATCGATAACCTGCATTCTGCGTACCTCATAAGACGCGAGAATTTGTGCTCAAAAATTCTCGCAAAATACAGTCACTTACAACATCTTAGCTTTATTGGCGCGATGGCGAAAAACGTAAACAAAGCCTAATCCTCCTTATCGCCACCTGTTAACAACATGAGAACAGAGGCAAACAAGGGAGCCAGGAAGCATCATTTTGAGGTAAACGATTGATAAAATCCGTGACCAACCACAGCGTCTTCCTCTCAACGGCTTGATACTCACTACCATTAGCGCAAAACTTCAGTGTACCTTACTGATGCAAAGTAAGAGAAATGGTGGAGTTTATCGCTTCACAAGCCTGATAGGCTAACATACTCGCTGCTCTTGTCTCTCTCAACAGATCTTCAACAAGGCATTTCCAGGAGGGAACATCTCATATTCACACACCAGATACCGTGACCATCAATACCCTGCGGTTTTATGCCATAACGACATATCGTCCCAACAAAGTATCTTCAATGGCACCAGTATAATCTGATAGCGCGGATTTTTCATAAGGAAGTACTGATTATTATCAGATAAAGCCCATAAAAACGAGGGTGATCAGCCCTCGTCGATAGGTAGTCTCACACTCTTGGCTTTCGATTGTCTTGCAGCTGGCCTAACGCCTCTCTGAGCGCCGGTAACAGATATGCTTAACGGTAGCCCTGCGGGTTTTTCTTCTGCCAATTCCAGGTGTCACGCATCATGTCATCGAGACCCCGGTTAACTTTCCACCCCAACTCTTGGTAAGCCAGATCGGCATTCGCCCAAAACGCGGGTAGATCGCCTTCGCGACGTGGCAAAATTTGATAGGGGATCGTTACGCCTGACGCTTTCTCAAACGCCTGAACCATCGCCAGTACAGAATGCCCTACGCCAGCCCCCAGGTTGTAGGCCTTAAACCCATTGATCTTCGGCAGATGATCCATCGCTTTCAGATGGCCTTCGGCCAGATCCATGACATGAATGTAGTCACGCTCACCCGTACCGTCTTTCGTCGGATAATCCCCACCGAAAATCCCCAGTTTATCTAACTTACCGATCGCTACCTGCGAGATGTAAGGCAGCAGGTTATTGGGAATACCGTTCGGATCTTCGCCGATCAAGCCCGATTCATGGGCTCCAACCGGGTTAAAGTAGCGTAAAGCAATAATCGAAAATTGCGGCTCAGCCTTAGCAAAATCCTGCAGAATCTGCTCCACCATCAGCTTAGACGTGCCATAAGGGCTGGTCGTGCCACCGATTGGCGTAGTCTCGACGTAGGGCACCGGCGAGTTGGCACCATAAACGGTGGCGGACGAACTGAAGATAAACGCATGAACGCGGGCACGGCGCATAGCGTCCAGCAACACCAGTGTTCCGGTGACGTTATTCTGGTAGTATTCCAGCGGCTTACGCGTAGATTCCCCTACCGCCTTAAGACCAGCGAAGTGAATGACGGCCGTAATCGGGTGCGCTTCAAAGATCCGATGCAGGCATTCCTCATCCTGGACATCGCCTTGATAGAACACCGCCGCTTTCCCCGTCAGCTTTTCCACACGGTGCAACGATTCCGCAGACGAGTTCGACAAATTGTCCAACACCACCACATCTTCGCCTCGTTCCAACAGAGATAAAACGGTGTGAGAACCAATGTAACCCGTGCCGCCGGTGACTAAAATTGTCATTCCAACCCCTTATACTCCGGATGTACCGAAAAATATCTCTTCGTTCTGTAAGAAAGCCTCTTACCAAGCCGCCTAAACAGGCTTGCATCGCCTCCCCTAAAAACATCATACCGCTCTCTGAATACGGCATGAAGCGAGAGCGGTAAAACCGCTCTCGTCACTGACTTATCACAACCCTTCAAAACAAACATTACGCTCCTGCGGCCAGCAGCGCCAAAATTTCGTCAGTTTTCTCTTGCATCAGCGCAACATCGGCACGCGATTCGACATTAAGACGCACCACCGGTTCCGTATTAGAAGAACGCAGATTGAAACGCCAGCCTGCGAACGCCATGCTGATGCCATCGGTGTAGTCCACCTCATCGGCATGCGGTAAATAGTGTTGTTTAACGCTTTCAATGGACACGGCAGGCTGAGCCAGCTTGATATTGATCTCACCGGAAGACGGGTAGGCGGCAATGCGATCCTGTACCAGTTGTCCCAGCGTTTGTCCCTTCACACTGACCAGCTCAGCGACCAGCAGCCATGGGATCATGCCACTGTCACAATAAGCAAAATCACGGAAATAGTGGTGAGCGCTCATCTCTCCACCATAAATGGCGTCTTCCGCACGCATGCGTTCTTTAATGAAAGCATGGCCGGTTTTCGACATCACAGGTACGCCCCCGGCATCGGTGACCACATCGACGGTGTTCCAACTCAGGCGTGGATCGTGGATGATCTTCGCGCCCGGCTGTTTCTGCAAGAAGGCCTCCGCCAGCAAGCCGACGATATAATAGCCCTCAATGAAATCGCCTTTTTCATCGAACAGGAAGCAGCGATCGAAATCGCCGTCGAACGCAATGCCCATATCAGCGCCATGCTCACGCACCGCATCGGCGGTATCCGCACGACACTCAGGCAGCAATGGGTTGGGAATACCGTTAGGGAAAGAGCCGTCCGGCTGGTGATGCACCTTGATAAACTCCAGCGGCACACCCCGCGCCTTCAATTGCGCCTCAATAGCATCGATCACATGCCCTGCCGCACCGTTGCCCGAGTTGATCACTAGCTTCAATGGCTTGAAGTTGTTCACGTCGACGTAGGACAGAATGTGCTCTACATAAGCCCCTAATACGTCCTGGCGAACATAGCTACCGCGCGTTGCAGCCGGCGCCTGAAACTGATTTTTCTCCGCCAGTTCTTGGATCGCTCGTAATCCGGTATCGCCGCTAATTGGGCGGGATCCTTCACGCACCAACTTCATGCCGTTGTAATCAATAGGGTTATGGCTGGCGGTCACTTCCACGCCACCATCCGTTTTCAAATAAGTCGTGGCAAAATAGATTTCTTCGGTGCCGGTTAAGCCGATGTCGATAACATCGGTACCCGCATCCTGCAAGCCTTTCGCCAACGCCAGCTTCAGGCTTTCACTGGTTAACCGCACATCGCTTCCCAACACGATATTTCTGGGCTTCAAAAACTCGCCGTAGGCGCGTCCAATACGATACGCGATGTCCTCATTCAGCTCTTCACCCAGTTTTCCCCGAATGTCATAAGCTTTAAAACAAGTTAATTTTTCCATGTTATTTTCTTCCATAACGGTCATGCAGTCGTTCAATATCGTCATCCCCCAAATACTGACCAGACCTGACCTCAATCATCTCCAAATCAATCTTTCCAGGGTTTTCAAGCGTATGGATACAGCCAGAGGGAATGAAAGTCGATTGATTTTCAGAGAGATAGAACTCTTTATCATCCACTCTAACCTTAGCTGTTCCGCTAACAACAACCCAATACTCGGAACGATGATGATGTCTTTGCACAGACAAACCTTCGGATGGACGTACTACAATTTTTTTTACTTGGTAGTAATTACCGTTATCGATCTCGCTAATTTTTCCCCAAGGTCGGTATGACGATGAATGCTTGCGGAAATGATGGAGATTGCGCTTTTTAAGCTCATCAACGACTTTCTTAACATCCTGCACTTTGTCTTTGTGAGCGATCAGTAGAGCATCACTGGTGTTGACCACAACAAGGTTTTCCAACCCGATGGTCGCCACCAGCGCGGACTCAGAGGAAATGTAGTTATCATTAGAATCGATCGAGATAATTTCACCCACGTTGACATTACCCATATGATCTTTCTTTGATACTTCCCACAACGAGGACCAGGAGCCGACGTCGCTCCATCCCGCATCGATAGGAATCACCACCGCATCTTGCGTCTTTTCCATCACCGCATAGTCGATGGAGTCACTCGGACAATGTTTGAAGATGTCTTGCTCAACCCGAATAAAATTCATGTCGCGCTGACTGTTGATCACAGACTGCTGCGTTGTGCTGAAAATTTCAGGACTAAACTGCCGCAGTTCCTGCAGGAACTTGGCGGTCTTGAACATGAACATGCCGCTGTTCCAGCTGTAATCACCACAGGCAAGGTATTCGATCGCTTTCTCCAAACGAGGCTTTTCAACAAACGAATCAACTTTGAAACACACATTGGAAAGGTGTTCACCACGCTTAATGTAGCCGTAGCCTGTTTCAGGGTGCTCAGGAATAATGCCAAACGTGACCAGCTGGTTATTGTCTGCAAACGAGATAGCAGTCTGGATAGCCGCGTGAAAATTATCCACTTTGGTGATCAGATGGTCTGCTGCCAACACCAGAAGCATACTGTCTTCGTCTTCCTCAGCAGCAAGATGAGCGGCTAGCGCCACTGCCGGCGCGGTATTACGCCCTACGGGCTCTAAAATAATATTGGTCGCTAATTGTCCAATTTCACGTAATTGTTCGGCAACTAAAAAACGATGTTCCTCGTTACAGATGACCAGAGGGGCGGCAACCTCAATGCCCGCCAGACCTGACAAACGCTGTAACGTCTGTTGCAGCAGGCTTATACCACTGTCATCAATAGACAAAAACTGTTTAGGAAACGATTCTCGCGACATCGGCCATAGACGACTCCCAGTACCGCCGGCCATAACCACAGGAATTAGTTTGGACATTATCTACCCTTTACTCAGTCATCATTCTTATAAGGACGACGCCACGTATCAGCAGCATCATACTAAATATCGTGCAATTACCATCCAATTGTTACACTTTGCGAAAAGCATGTATCCCTCTAACCTACCGTTCCTTAACAGAAAGTTATGTATAGAAATTAGTCAGGCAAGCATAAATATCGAAGGAACCACCAGCCGATAACATAACGTATTAACGCAAAAAAGAGCAGCATAGTGCTGCTCTTTCAGATTAATGCTCATAGTGAATATGTTGTTATCGACTGCGGGCAAAATACTGCGCCACACGCAACACATCCTTCTCGTCCAGCGTACCGGAGTCGCTCAGCAGGGTAATCCAGGACTTGATATAGGTGTATTTGGCGGAGGCCAAGTCACGCTGGGCGCTGTAGAGCTGCTGTTCGGCGTTGAGCACATCGACGTTGACGCGCTGCCCCGCCAACACGCTCTGCCGGGTCGCCGTCACCTGCGTAGTCGCCGACTTCACCGCCAATTCGTAGGCCGCCAGTTTGGCACGACTGCTGATGCACAGATTGAACTGCTTGCGCAGATCGTTCAGCGTCGTGCCGACTTGCGTGTCCATTTCGGCCATCGCCTGGCCGTAGCGCGCCGCGGCCTGCCGGGTGGAGGCCGCCACGCCGCCGCCGGAGTAAATCGGCAGGCTCACCTGCACGCCGATGCTGTCGGTACGATATTTCTGGTTAACCGTGTTATCGCTGCTGGAGTCGTTTTCCGAATGCGAAGCGTAAAGTTGCACGTTCGGCATAAAGCCGGCGCGGTTTCTCTCCACTTCGTATTTCGCCGCATCGACGCCATGGCGCGAGGCGGCCAGCACTGGGTTGTTTTCTAGGGCGATCTTTTGCCACTCTTCAAACTTCGACGGGATCAGCGGTGCGACCTTGAATTGCCCTGGCCGTAAGCTCTGCAGCTCATCCAATTGATTCAACGGCACGCCGATGATCACCTCCAGCTCACGCTGCGCAGCGTCCAGCGCGTCGCGCGCTTCTATCACCTGCGCCTCTGCCAGGCTGTAGCGCGCCTGCGTTTCGGAGACGTCGGTCAGGGTCCCCTCACCCGCGCTCATCAGACGATCGTTCAACGCCAACTGTTCTTTATAAGCCGCTTTCTGCGCCTCGGCCAAGGCGATTTGATCTTTGGCATAGGCCACTTCGACATACGCGCTGATCACCCTCACCGCCAGATCGAGCAGTTTGCCGCGATAGCGCTCATCCGACATCATGGTCTGCGCCACGCCGCCTTTATAACGCGCATAGGCCTCATAATCGAACAGCGGCTGCGTCAGCGTCACCGAGCTGGAGTAGCTGCGGTACTGCTGGCGCCGCGTCGCTTCCGTAATGTTGCCAAAGAAGTCGCTTTGCGGATATTTCTGGGTTTGCCAGTTACGCGGCGAATTCTGGTAATTCAGCGATACCTTCGGCAGCAGCCCCGCCCTGCCGATATTTTCGTTTTCATCCCCCGCTTCTTTCTCTTTTATAGCCGCCCGAAAGGTCGGGTCCTTTTCTAATGCCAGCGAATATGCGTCTAAAATCCCTATCGAATAAACCGGCGCAGACATCGCAAACAAAAGGGTGCCGATAACCAGACCGGCAGCCTGTCGTTTTGAATGAATCAAAATTATTCCTCGGTTAATGAAGTATGAGCGCGATCCAAAATAGGTTTAAACAGATAGCTCAACAGCGAGCGCGACCCCGTTTTCACGAACACCTCCACCGGCATCCCCGGCTTGATGTCCTCGCCACTGAGCATTTTCATGCCCTCCGGCGAGACCGTGACCTGCATCTGGTAGTAAGGTTCGCCATTGGCTTTGTCGACCAGGCGGTCGGCGGAAACCAAGGTGACGGTTCCCGGAATTTTCGGGGTTTTGTTTTGGTTGAAGGCGGTAAACATCAGATCCACCGGCAACCCGTTGTACACCTTATCGATCAGGTCGACTTTGAGGCGAGAATCCACCACCAAAGTCGCCTGGCTGGGCACAACGTCCATCAGGTGGTCACCCGCTCCCACGACGCCCCCCTGAGTGAAGATATTCAATCCAACCACGGTGCCGTCCACCGGTGAGGTGATGGCGGTGTTGCCCAGATCGAAATCGGCCATTTGCAGCTTGTTGCGGAATTCGCTGGCGTCCATTTGAGTTTGCGCCAGCTGCGTTCTGACTTCGCGCTGGTAGTCGGCGAAACGCTGATCGATGCGTTGCTGTGATTCCAGCAACTGCTTTTGCAATTGGCCAATCCGCCCCACCGTTTCATCAATGCTGCTATTTACCTCGGCAAACTGGCGCTGCACTTCCAGGTAACGGTTACGCGGTAGGTAACCGTCCGCCGCCAACTGCTTCATGCTGTTCATCTGCTCACGCAGGCTGGAAAGCTGGATCTGTTTGTTACCGTGCGAATCCTGCAGTCCTTTTAATTGGAAACGGATTCCGTCCATTGACTGCTTATAGCCGTCGATTTCACTTTGCAGCGCTTGGCGGCGGGAGGCGAACAGCTGCGTTTGCAATGCAATGATTTCTGCCACGCGAGGTTTATCTTTCACCGCGTCCAAAATGGGTGAGAAAGTCACTATGCTCAACCCATCGCGTTCTGCCAGCAAGCGCCCTTCTGTCGCCAGCGTGGTGTAGTACTGATCCCGCAGCGAATCAACCTGAGCTTGGGCCTGCACCTGGCTGAGCTGCACCAGCACCTCGCCGGCTTTCACTTTGTCGCCATCTCTGACCGCAATATTCTTAATGATGCCGCTGGCCGGGGCCTGCACCGTTTTGCGGTTGCCGGAAACGGTTACCGATCCCGGCGACGCCACCCCTTTATCCAACGGCGCAAAGGCCGCCCAGGCTAAAAACCCGAACAGACCTATCCCGACCACCAGCCACCCCATACGGGTAAACCGCCGTTCATCTTGTGGGATCTCTTCAGTATACGAGTCTTGCGGCTCGCCAATATGCGTAGACATACCAACTCCTTTGACTGTCGGCGACGCAAAAGCGCCGCCGGGCAAGTTCACGGCTTAATTAATTTGAGTTTTAGGGATTTCGCCTTCATCCGGCTCGGAGTTCACCGCACGCACCGCCTGCGGAGGCACCTGCGCTTTTTGCGCATTCGCCAACGCCTGCAGCACCTGCTGCGTTGGGCCGAATGCATTGACGTTCCCGTTAACCAACAGCAACAGCTTGCTGGTCATCGACAGCAGATTGGTGCGGTGAGTGATCAGGACCACCGTCTTATTACGCTGTTTAAGGAACATGATGGCCTGGTTCAACGCTTTCTCGCCGGCATCATCCAGGTTGGAGTTAGGCTCATCCAACACCACCAACGCGGGATCGCCATACAATGCCCGCGCCAGGCCGATACGTTGCTTCTGCCCGCCGGACAACCCTGCACCACCGTTGCCGATCACCGAATCGTAACCGTTAGGGAAACGCAGGATCAGTTCATGCACACCAGCCAGCTTGGCAGCCTCAATCACTTTCTCTGAATCGATGTCGTTAAAGCGAGCGATGTTCTCGGCGATAGTGCCGGCGAACAACTCGATGTCCTGCGGCAGATAGCCGATATAGGGCCCCAGTTCGTCTTTGTTCCACTGGTAGATGTCGGCATTATCCAACCGCACTATCCCTTCGCTCACAGGCCAAATACCGACCAGTAAGCGCGCCAATGTTGATTTGCCCGACGCACTCGGACCGATAATCCCCAGCACATCGCCGGGTTGAATGGCAAAACTTACGTTATGCAGCACCGCATCCCCTTTCGATCCCGGAGGCGTGGCGGTCACGCCTTCTACGGAGAGCACACCTTCCGGACGCGGCAGCGACATGCCGGTACCACGCTGCGGATGCGTTTCCAGCAGCTTGACCAAGCGGCCATAAGAAAGTTTGGCCGCGCTATAGCTTTTCCAAACGTTAATGACCTGCTCGATCGGCGCCAACGTTCGCCCCATCAATATAGAACCGGCGATCATCATGCCGGGCGTGATGTGCCCATCAATCGCCAACCATCCCCCCAGGCCCAACACTAAGGACTGCAGCGACATACGCACGAACTTGGTGATTGACGTGACCCGCGATGCGCGTTCGCTGGCGATGCGTTGGCTGTTCAAGAACCGCTGGTGCAGACCGAACCACCGGCGTTTCAGGTTAGGCAACATCCCCAAAGCCTCGATCACTTCAGCATTTCGCAGATTGGTGCTGGCCAAATTACCTGACATGATCGACAGCTTGCTGGCTTCTCCCAGCGGCTTTTTCGAAACCACTTCATTGATTACCGCCAATGCGATCAGCAACAGCGCACCGACCAGGGCGAAAAGGCCCAACCAAGGGTTAAAGAGGAATATCACCAACAGATAGATCGGAAACCACGGCGCATCAAAGAAGGCGAACAGCGCGCTACCGGTGAGGAATTGGCGCAGATTGGTCAAATCGCTCAGCATCTGACCGGCGTCAGACGAACCGTTTTTCAGATTCGCTTCGTAGGCCGCGGTATAGACTCGCGTGTTGAGACGCATATCCAGCTGGCTGCCGATGCGGATCACCACCATGCTGCGCACGTATTCCAACAGCGACATCATGCCGAACATGCCCAGCATGATCAGCGTCAGCATTAACAGCGTGATTTCATTGCGCGAAGGCAGCACCCGGTCGTAAACCTGGAGCATATAAATGGAAGGAACCAGCATTAACAGGTTAATAAACGCAGTAAATATACCAACGGTCCAGAAGACTTTGCTGCGTGTACGTATAACATCCGCAATTTCGTTGCGCGGGATAAATTGATTCACGTTCTGCCCTTACATCATGTGCACTGTCAGTCCAATCCGCATTGACCCCCTCCCTAAAGAAATTCCTAAAAAAAGAATTATCCCGAGAAGGCTCACCTCAAAGAAATGCCCGAGACTGCAGATACTTTCGTTAACTATAGGTAGAGAAAGTGAAAACCGGCAAGGTGGGCCATAAAAAAAAAGCCGATCAACGCGCCTGACAAAAGCCAAATAAAACAATGCGATATGAGAAAATAAAAGCAAGAAGGGAAGATAACGAAATGGAATAACTTAGAGAGAATGACGCCGCTCACAAAATTAAACATGCGGGGGATTACGCCCCCGCATTATTTAACCCCAAATAGTTCCATGTGGAATTATTTGTTCTTGCAGCTTTACCCTTAGGCGTAGTGCAGAGTATCCACCAATTGCTGGTGGTTCTGGCCAGTCAGGTATACGACGGTATCGTTAAGATCCAGCGCGTGGTTATCATTGTTGTCGATAATCACATAGGAGCTGGCGGTATTGCCGCCACCGCTGAATACAACGGATGCCACACCCACTTTCGACGTCAGCGAGTTGTTGCCATCCAGACCGAGAATACCGCCCAGAAGGCCGATAACGCCATTGGTCAAACCGCCCACCAGGGTCCCCAACAGCGCATCCAGCGTATCTGCTGAGCGCGTGCCGTAGTCCGCGACCGCCGTGCCGCTGGCGTCATTGGAGATAGTCAGGCCGCCATGGTTAACATCGACAATCTTGTCTTTGAGGCTGCTAAAGTCTTTGATGGTCACACCGGCCTGCGTATTACTCGCTTTGATGTCGTAGATGTTCGCACCCGCACCGCCGGTCAGCGTGGTGTTGCCAATCACGCCCAAAGTGTCGGCAGCGCTTGAGCCTTCTACGGTCAGTTGATAACCGTTCAGACCCAACGCCGTCAGCACAGGCGCAAGCAGGTTGGTAGTGACGACGCTCAGCGGCAGAATGTTCAGCAGTTGAATGATAATGCCGTCACCGGTGCCGCCATGGCTGGAGTCGAGATTCAGACCAGCGGTGTTAGTGGATGCATTGATATCACGCACGTTGCTAAAACCGCTGCCCAGCGTCAGATCCAGCGCGTGATCACCGGTCACGTTGATGGTCTGAACCTGCGCATTGGTGCCGGCCAACGACAAGATATTGTCAAAACTACCGGTCCCGCCCGAAGCCACGTTCACCGTACTCAATGCAGTACCACCAATCAGGCTGCTGCTGCTGTTCAGGCTGATGGCGCCGGCATTCACGTTGGCAGAACTCACCGCATCAAAGTTGATGTTGAAGTGGTCGGTGGCGTTTTGGACGAAGGTAAAGTTCAGCGTACTGGCGGAGGTCGCGTCACCTTTCACTTCCAGCTGTGCGGCGTTACCGCCGGCAGCGTTGATGACGTTGACGTTAGCCAGGCCGGAGATCACGAAGCCTTGCGTCCCCAGGTTGGTCGCCGCTGCGTTCTGGGTGACTGTGCCGCCCGTAGTGCCTTCTACCGTAGACGTGCCGTTGGTCAGGCCAAAGTCGAAGGTGTTGGTTGGCGTAGTGACGCTGGTGGTGGTCGGTGAACCAATCAGCGGTGTCGTAATCAGCGTACCGACAGACTTACCGATATAGCCGGTCAGATCAATCTGCTCAAAGTTCGAGAAGTTGTTGGCGTTGCTGCTCACTGTGCTGGTGCGAACGCCCAGGGCGTTCTGGTTAGTCACTACGGTTTTGGTGATGAAGTTGGCGGAGATGGAGTCGGTACCTGCGCCGCCATCAGCCTTAACCGTGTTCGCGACAGTGTTCGCCCCACCGGAAACACCGTTGCCCGCCCAGTGCAGGCTGTCGTTACCGGCGCCGAGGTTAAACTTCGCCGTGCCGGTCGCGATGTTTGCCGTCGAAGTAACGACCACGTTGTCTGCGCCGGAGCTGGCATTCAGGATCACGTTGCCGTTGTTGACGGTGACAGCAACCCCTGGGTTGACACCGTTGTCAGACAGGTTAACCGTTGCCGCGCTGGTGCCGTTGATGGTCAGGTTGGCCAAGTGATCGGCGAACTTCAGGTTGACCAGGCTGGCGGCATTGGCGTTCAATTGGACATTCGTCAGTACAGCTGTTTCGGCGTTGCTAATTTGGTGAGAAGCCCCGGTATTTACTGTTCCCGTAGCGTTACCGCCCGCAGCCGTTGCGGTCAGCGAAGCTGCCGTTTTGTACAGCAGACTGGTACCGATATCAAATTCGAACCCATGCTGTTGAGTTACAGTTGTGATATCAGTGGCAGTCGAGTTCCGCAGGTCGTTGATGATGGCCTGAGCAATAACAGCTTTATCAGACCCAAGTGCTGAATATACCGCTAATTGCTGTGGGGTAGCAGCAATGCCATGAACTAAAGTATAAACATGTTGAATATATGCATCACCTGAAAGCGAACCAACTTTTTGTTGGTATTCAGAAGTTAGCAACTGTTTTTTGATGACATCAACGTAGCTAGTCCCTCGCAACAAATCTGTACTCCAGTATTTCAAGCCGCTAGAGTCAACTTCTCTTCCCGGTATTCCTAGGTACAATGCTGCAATTTGTTCCTGTAGATTCAGTGGAGGTAAACTAGCTGTCGATGAATAGAGAATTGAGTTCACTTTGTTAGTAAATGCGAGCTGTGAACTCAGCAATGACGCATCATATCCCTGATAATGCAGCACTGTATCAACGATAGACGCAAGGACAACTGGCAAGCTCCCGATAGCTAACAGATCGGTAACAGTTGTTGAGTTTGGCGTAGAGCCATAGACCAATGTATAAACCTTCGTCACAATATCCGTACTGCTTTTCCCTTGATAAAGAGCAGTACCTTCAACGCTTGTCAGTAACAAATTAACAAAACTGCTAGTTGTGTACTGACCCGTTTCGAGACTCTCGCCAAAATTTTTGAACGAGTACTCGCTTGGGTTGCGTCCTAAAACCGCGTAAAAAATCGCAGCAGCGGTCTGCTGATTCGCTAGAGAAGCCATAAATTACCCCTTTAGAAAACTAACCTCAAAATCATCCGAACGAGCGAATGATGAGGGAAAATGTCCGAATCATAAGGTTTGCAGAGAAAGGATTTACATCTCTACAGACTAAATAAAGGAGGTAACCAAAAGTTTGTCAAGTAACGCAGAAACATATTGTTGGGCGGAGATTTTTTATTATTTATCAATATAATACAGCAAACACAGCTAATAAAAACAGATGAGAAGACCGATTATTTATTTTTTCTCAGTGCGGATTTATGAATCCCATCATAAAATAGTAGCCTTGACAATAATCAATATAGTGACTACTTACCTCGTAAATCGGCATCTGAGTAGTTAGTTTTTAACACAGATAAACTATCAGCAACCTCAACTTGAGTAGCACTTTTGTCGACAAATAAATCATACAAATAGTTGCCAGAATCGGAAGACAAATCTATTTTCACACCGTTTCCTGAAAATACAGCAACGGCATTATATTTTCCCTTTTGATTTTTACCGCTGTTTTTTACATCTGCTTTCAGAGTAATATTTTTAAAGTCTTTCAAAAAGATACCATCAAGTAATGAGTCTCTAACTACCGCACTGATTTTAGAGCTTGTAGCATTTAGCACCTGGAGAGCAACTCCTTTCGTCATCGAAGACTTGATAGAAATTGAACTGCTGCTCAGGGTATCAATGTAGCCTCCACCACGGCCGGAATTGTTTACGGTCAAATCTGCCACAACATCATGGCTTTTCTCGATAAAAACGGCATTATTGAAACCAGAGATAGCAACATTATTTGCCAATAATTTAATTTTCCCGGAACAATCACGTAGATGAATGGCTCCCCCCTCAATCTGTGAGACAGAAAAATCACAATCAGCATCAGCGACATGGAGCAGCTCTATTGAAAAATCCCTTGCACTCGACTGGTTCTTCACAATATTATTGTTAGAAATAAAACCACGAACATATCTTGCACCAATAGCAACTTTTTTTATATTTTCAAATGTATTACCAGAAGCTGTGACATTTGATATCCAGTTATTTGAGAAAGCCAGTGAGCTTTTTACCGTGCCAATCCCAAGACCACCATAGCAGTTGAGAAAGTAGTTATCATTAAACACGCCATCACTAGACTCTTGTGCGTTATCCGCATCTTCAGCATTATTGGCAATCGCAGCCCCTTTTTTACCGAGGCCAATATTCTCAAACCTGCAACCTATAACGCTAATACCACGCCCTTTTATAACAACACCATCACCGCCAGATTGCACTTTTGCGGTATCTGAAAAAAAACATCCATCAATGAACTTGATCTCATAGCACGTTTTTCTGACCACGACACTATCTTGCCCAGAGTTGGTAAATGAACAGTTCTTAAATACTATATCATGACAGCTTTTTTGCATGGCAAGATTATCAAATTTAGCATTTTTAAAACTTACATTATCAAAAAGACAATCACTCCAATCATGTAGTGTATTCTCTGCATAGAGGAATCCAACCTTTCCAGTAGTATCGTGATAATCAGTATCGATAGTTAGATCCTTAAACACTACACCTCGTACTCCTGAGCTCGAATGCAGGGTATCGTTGGGTGTATTGTCAGCTGTCACAGGAGAAGTGATAAATGGAAACCGAGGAGCATCAGATGATGTAGAGAGGCATTTTATCGTCGCATTATTTCCGATCCATCCAGCTCCTCCGGAATGACTGACCGGATTGCCGTAGTAATAAACTTTATCTTTAACCAATTGAACGGGCTGCGTAGATAAATGTTGAGCGATCTCCATCAGCGCACTGTCGTCAGTACCGATACCTCCGCCAAGACTTTCGATGGAAAAGAAACCACTTTTGGCCATCAGAGAAAAAGCTTTTCCTTCAGAATCAAACAGTAATGCTTTCTTATTTATTATCCCTATATCAGACCACCCCTTACCTGCCATATCCTTATTATCCTCTGAAGACTCACGATTCAATCGAACGGTAGAGGAGCCGGAGTAGTCAGAGGCGGAAACTCTCGCTATCACACTCCCAAGCTTGTCAGGCATGATACTTTTTTTAATTGACTCAAGTGTTATTAGTTGCGGATTTTCAGCAGAAAGACTTTTGGCTAAGGAAAGAGAAAAACGGGCTTCAACGCTAACCCACAAAGCCAACAGGCTAACTTCCTTTAAAAAAAAACGTCTATTCATACACGTCTCCTGGTCATTCAATAAGCATTTTTATTAAGAAAGCCACGTGAAATAGTCATAATCAGTATTTTTATATCTAACATCAACGTCCAGTTATTAATGTAGAACAAATCATACTCTATCCTCTTTGTCATCTTTTCTAACGTATCTGTTTCACCGCGCCAACCACAAATCTGCGCCCATCCAGTAATTCCAGGTTTAACTTTGTGTCTCAACATGTAACCATGAATCAACTTCCGAAACTCCTCGTTATGCGCAATGGCATGGGGTCTGGGGCCAACGAGCGACATCGAGCCGTAGAAGACATTAAAAAGTTGTGGTAATTCATCAAGGGAAGTTTTACGCAAAACACGGCCAATGACGGTCACTCGCCGATCGTCAGGAGTAGCCTGTCTGAAATTTGTATCATCGGATGAGCAATACATCGTCCTAAACTTCAAAACATTAATTTCTTTACCTTCGAGGCCATAGCGTTTTTGCTTAAAGAGGATAGGCCCAGGTGAGGTCGCCATAACGGATAAAGCAATAAGCACCATTAATGGCGAAAAGAAGATTATTAGTAACATTGAAGCAAATACGTCAAAACAACGCTTAGTTAGCATATTGACACCATTAAATGATGTATCATAAACAGAAATTATTGAAACCCCCTCTATTTCAGTATTGACAGCTCTGAGAAGACCATAAGAAATCGCATTAGGTATATAGTTTACGCTACATGTTGTATTTGATAGTTTTGATAATATCCTTTTGAGCTCTTCGTCATTGTAATAGTCTGTAGCAATATATACGTGATTCACCAGACCTTTCTGAACATCAGCAAACAATTTATCTTCATTCTCTAAACGATTAATCAGATGATCACCAATGTGTTCAGTCCCTGAGTTATTGTAAAATCCATGAAGAGAGAACCCGAGCCATGGGTAGCTATTAAAGTGCTGAGACAAACGATATGCACTTTCAGACTCACCAAAAATACCGACTTTCTTTATGCGCATGCCTTTTTTTCTTAAGAACCAAAAAAGCAATCTAATGAATATAGCCGAAGTCAGAAAAAGCAATAACGAAGTAAAAAACCAAAAAAGAGAAAAAGAGACTAGCTTCGGTTTAATATCATAGAAAAAATAGAAACATGTACCACATAAGATTAGCGCCAGTGAAAAATTAACACCAACGCGATAAATGTTTACCAGCAGATGCTCTCCTCTCCATGTGGTGTATGCATTATTTACGTCAGAAATGAATTGAAATGCAATGATAACAAACAAAACAATTAACAGGCTTACATCTTCACTGCCAAAAGTGGTTGCAAGCTGCCAGCCCAGAAACACAGAGAATAAATCAAGAAGCCGTTGAAAAACAGAAATAACGGATGTATTAGTCTTTGTTTTTGACTTGGAGTTTGAAAAACTGTCCATAACATACCTTCAATAAGCCACCTTTAAAAGTATAGGAATCATTTTTAGCATTGTCTAACACAAGCTTTTTTTTATGTGACTTTGTCGGTGTTATCAGACAAAAAAAAACCACTCAGAGCAACATTCCAGTATAAGCACACAAATTACATGCACTGATAAAGAAATATTCTCAGAGTGGCTTTTAAAAAATAAAAAAAATAATCAATACCATCAAGCTAGTAGGCGCCATCCCTTTTAAGCACGACAGATATCGTCTTAAAAAGAATTACAATATCATTCCACAAAGCCCAATTTTTCACGTACCAAGCATCGAAGTAAACACGAGTATCATAGTCAATATCATTCCTGCCACTAACTTGCCAAAGACCAGTCATTCCTGGCTTTGCCATATAGTAATAGTCAACATCGCCAGCATAGCGTTCAAGTTCTTCTTCGACCACAGGACGAGGTCCTACCAAACTCATTTCCCCAACAAACACATTCCAAAGTTGGGGTAATTCATCCAAACTGGTCTTTCTGAGAAAATGACCTATACGTGTAATTCTTGGATCATTCTTCAGTTTGAAATCCTTTTTCCACTCCGCTTGAGCTTCGGGATCGTTAGCCAATAAATTCTCCAGTACCTCCTGTGAATTTACCACCATCGAGCGAAACTTCAAACACTTAAACTTTTCCCCATTATGACCAACCCGTTCGTGGCCATATATTGAACGCCCCCCATCCCGAGAAACTTTATATGCAATGAGCAACAGAAGAGGTGACAAAAGTAACATAATTAACAAGGAACCAATGATATCGAAGGTTCTTTTGATAATCCGAGACGTACGTTTGGCTAAATTATTATTTACTCTGAGAATCATAACCTCATGGCTAAAAATAAATGACATGTCCGTGCCATACAAAGGAACACCTCGTAAAGTAGGGATCACGGAAATTGAACGACAATTGTTTATAGCTAAGTTTTTTAACCACCAATCACGAAGGAGGTTTTGCTCAAACTCTAGGGCCACAATAAATTGAGTATTGTCAGCATCAGTAATACACCAGAGTTCCGCTTCACTCTTTATTACGGGTATGCCAAAATACTCGTTATCACAGGACTCATCCACACAGACAAAGCCGACAACATCAAAACCCAGATTGGCCTCACTCTGTAAGGCTGCATAAGCCTCAAATGCATTTTTACCCGAGCCTATAATGATTGTCTGTTTTCTCCATAAACCAATAGCATTAAGCCATTTTTTAACAACCACACGGCCAATGGGTACAAGTATCAGAATGGACACCCACGTGATGAGCCAGAGATATCGAGAAAAATTCCATTTTGAAAATGCAACGAGCGCCAAATCCAGAACCGCAAAAATGATTAGCGTTCTGAATATCTCTTTTAACTCGAACCAAAATGGTTTCCTGTAAGTATAATGCCTCAATCTTGTCCAGAACCATAATACACACAATATAGAAAAGATGAAATGAGCGAAGACCCTTATTCCCATTTCCCCTTCAGGAACGAACTCATAAAAATTCCCAAAGGTGTTTGCTATAAAATAATAGGCAATTAATATAGAAACATTGAAAAATAAAAAATCTGACAGCGCTAGTGAAATTTTAGAAATGAAAGCGGAAGCAAAACCATTAGATAATTTCATAGAAAAGCCTACACCAAGCCTGATGAATATTCATATAGACATCCCTTAAATTCATTTAAATGAATGCGCTAAAATAGCGCACTCCGCAGATTGTTTTTTTAAATTTATTAACTCCATTTTTGACTGATTTTGCACTCAACAAACTCTTTGAACTGTTTATCAAAAACTGCAGTGGAAAAACGCTCTGCGTTATCACGACACGCGCTTGGAGATATATTCATCGACTCAAATCTATTCACCGCGTCAATGATATCCTCCACGCTTTGTTTCTTAAAGAATACCCCCGTCGCATTATCACCATCAGCAATGATTGTTTCCGTTGCGCCGCCCTTTCCATATGCAATAACGGGAGTGCCGCATGCCTGAGCCTCCAATGGGGCAATACCAAAATCTTCTTCAGCAGCAAAAACAAACGCTTTTGCTCTACCCAGGTGATCCTTTAGAACCTCAAAGTTCTGATAGCCCATGATAGTGATATTTTTTCCAGCAATCGATTTGATCAATTTATGCTGTGGACCATCTCCAATCACAATAAGCTTTTTTTCAGGCATCTCATTAAATGCCTTGACAATCAGATCAATTTTTTTATATGGCACCTGCCTAGAAGATGTCATATAGAAATCATCTTTGTTAAAAACTGTTGAGAAATCATCGACAAAAACAGGCGGATAAATAACATCTGAATCACGACGATAGCATTTGTTAATTCTGTGTTTTATAAAGTTTGATATCGCAATGAAATGATCTACACCATAACTGCTTCTAATGTCCCAAAGGCGGATTTTGTGCAAAAAATAACGTGCGAAAAACGATTTAACCCCAGATTCTAGATTAGACTCTTTCAAATACTGGTGCTGGAGGTCCCAAGCATATCTAATAGGGCTGTAACACATGCAGATATGTAACTGATCTGGGCCGGTTATAACCCCTTTTGCCACAGCATGCGAGCTTGAAATAATGACATCATATTTTGAAAGATCGAATTGCTCAACAGCAAAAGGCATTAACGGTAAATACCCTCTGTACTTTTTCTTCGCAAAAGGAAGTTTTTGCACAAAACTCGTAACAACTTTTTTATTTTGTATGAAGTCCCTTTTTTCTAAAAAATCCACCATAGAGAACACATCAGCATCAGGATACACTTTGAGCATTCTTTCGAGGACTCTTTCCGCACCGGCATAAGTGACTAACCAATCATGGACAATAGCAATTTTCATAGTTTTCACATTTACGAGTTAAACATTTTATCTAACGTATGATGTAATATACCTGAAGGGGCAAAATTAATCATATTTCTAAGTTTTGCATTATCCCCACGCAAAATTTTTATTTCATTGCTACGAACAAACGCAGGGTTAATTCGTACCTCCATACGGTGCCCACTGATAGACTCCATATCCTCAATTATTTTTTTCAAAGAGGTCGAATTACCAGAACATAAATTAACAACCGTAGAGGTATGCTCGCTTTCAAAAAGCTTTAAGTAACAAGTTGCAATTTCTGAAACGTCAGAAAAATCCCGTTCAACATCAATATTCCCAAGCTCAATTACATCACAATTCCGTTTGAAATGTGACACAATCTTCGGGACAAGAAAGTTTATTCCCTGACCAACCCCTGTGTAATTAAAAGGCCTGGTGACAATAACAGGGATTTGAGAATACCATCCCTTTAGCATGCTTTCCATCGCAAGTTTACTAGAGGCATAGTGGTTAACGGGAATAGGCTCAATGCTCTCATCAATAGTGGAAACGGTAGGGTTACCATAGATATTAGCTGAACTTGAAACTATCACTTTCTTTATATCTATACCAGAAAGCTTTATCGCTTCGATAAGATTGAGAGTCCCAACCGTATTATTTAAATAAAAAACGCTGGAGTCACCCTCACCTACAAATGCACTTCCAGCTAAATGAATTATTCCATCAGGTCTGTATTTTAATAAAGTTTCACACAGGCTATCTTTGTTTAGGATATTAAATAAAACTTCTTTATCTAATACAGGGGTGCTGCGCACCCCTACCAATACTTGATAACCCGCCGCTTCAAAAGCCGAGACCACATACTTTCCAGTGAATCCATTACCCCCAGTGACGAGTATTTTCATTTAGCGTACCTTTAGAAAGAATAGCCTTTAGTGTTTCTCTGCAGGTCTGCCTCTACCATCATTTTGGCGAGCTCTTCAAGTGTTGTCTTCGGCTTCCATCCTAAATCATTTTGAGCCTTAACTGGATTACCGATCAAAAGTTCAACTTCAGCAGGACGATAGAATTTAGGATTGATTGTTACTATCGTCTTATCGGTATTCTTATCTACGCCAAACTCATCTTCGCCTTGACCGAACCATTCGATATCCATACCTGCTGCTTTAGCGCACAGTGAAACAAAATCACGAACAGTTTCGGTACGATTAGTGGCAAGCACGTACGTATCAGGCTTGTCAGCCTGCAGCATGAGGTACATACCTTCGACGTAATCTTTAGCGAACCCCCAATCCCTTTTAGCGTCTAGGTTACCTAGTTCAATTTTATCCAATAGTCCCAACTTAATCTTCGCGATGCCATCTGAAATTTTTCTCGTAACAAACTCTTGGCCACGAAGTGGAGATTCATGATTGAACAAAATACCACTTGTCGCGAAGATATCGTAGGACTCTCGGTAGTTAACTGTCATCCAGTGTGCGTACAACTTAGCTACACCGTATGGGCTACGAGGGTAGAACGGTGTAGATTCAACCTGTGGAATTTCTTGCACCTTGCCAAACATTTCTGACGTAGATGCCTGGTAGAAACGAATTTTTGGGTTAACAATCCTAATGGCCTCAAGTAAGTTCAGAGGACCAATCCCTGTAATTTCAGCGGTAGTTACTGGCTGTTGGAAAGAAACACCAACAAAACTCTGGGCAGCCAGATTGTACACCTCTGTAGCACCCGTTTCCTGTAGTAGACGAATGCTGGCACTAAGATCGGTCAAGTCATACTCAACTAAATGGAGATTCTTATTACTTTCAATGCCAAGCTCTTTTATTCTCCAGAAATTTACTGAGCTCGTTCTTCTATATGTACCGTAAACAGTATATCCCTTGCTCAGAAGTAACTCAGCCAAATATGCGCCATCTTGACCTGTAATACCTGTAACAATAGCTTTCATTTTATTTCCTTAATGATATAAAAAATTGAATTACTTCCTTTGAATTCCACCAGGAAGGATCCAATACTCTGCGTTCCAAAACCTGATATGCAACCCAACCAACAAACAAACAAAAGACGATAGAAAGCCCCACAGAGAGGTAGAAGTTAAGACCTAAAACCATCAAGACTTTAATAATAAAGGGCATAGAGATCGCATGCGATAGATAAATGGAATAAGATGATCCACCAATCTTTTCTAAAATGCTTCCTTCATTGAAGTTCACATGAAGAGATAAAAATATAATAAAAAAGCAAGGAATGCCAAAATTTACAAACCGTAAATTGGTATCGGCTACGCTCATAACACAAATCAGCAATATTAATATGATACAGAATGCATACCAAGGCATCTTAAAACTATGGTGATAACCCTTTGAATAATAAAGATAGAGTATTGCGCCTAGAAGAAACTCAAAAACCACATCATTCTTATAAAAATCATTCAACTCCATAGAGTAAGAAGATAGATATACAAACAAGATTAACACTGAAACGAAAAAAAATCTTAGCTTGCTCAGTAAAACAATCGAGAAAAAGAATACAATATAAAAATACATTTCGTAGTTCAAAGTCCAACCCAATGAGACGAGAGGAGGAATATTATCTTTCATTGGAATAAAAAGGAGAGAATATACAAAATGAGTTACTTCAAATGTCGAGCGGTCAAACTTATCTGGAAATAAAATCAACAACGTAGCAAAAACAAATGTATAAAACCAATAGTTAGGAACTATCCTCAATAAACGACTTTTCATAAAAGAAATCGCGCCAGGATAGCCAACTTTGTTCTTTGCCGAGTAAAATATAATAAATCCACTAATGATAAAGAATAAATCAACACCTGACTGTCCTGCGTTGAATACCGGACCGTTCAAGTTTTTAGCGACAAAATTTTCTGTGGAGTGAAAAAAAAGAACCAGTAATACTGCTACACCACGCATAATTTGTATCGCGGTAAGTTTATTTGATTTCATCATAAATTCACTTTACAGGCGCTTCCATTAAAACTGAGTAAAGCTTATTCCTCCTAACCTCCAGCTCAGTTTCCTCATAGTTTTGGCTTTTCTGCAAGTTCTGTTCTGAAAGCAGAACGCAATAATCTGGATTATCAATAAGATTTATTATTCTTTTCGCCAACTCATCAACATTATCCAACTCGAACAATTCAGAAGCATTGACAATCTCCGGTACGCCACCAATAGGTGTTGAAAGACAAGGTAGACCTCTCGCCATGGCTTCAATAACACTTCTAGGCAGCCCCTCTTGACGAGTCGGAAGTGCAAATATATCAAAACTGTCAAGGTACTTGAACACATCAGATTTAGTAGAGACTGCGCCTGGAAACACGACACGATCGACAATGTCTAATTTCAAAGCGAGTTCTTTAAGAACTGCCAACTCCTTCCCATCTCCGACAATGGTACATTTGAGCTGAGCTCCCGCAGTCAAACACTTCCTCACCGCTCGCAAAAGGACATCTCCACCTTTATGGGGAGTATCTAGCCGTGCGATAAGACCAACGTGCCATATGTCACCACGAGGGAACACACGAATTTCTTGGTCCACAATATCGGATGACTTCAATGAAATGGAAGAGTAATTAGTGCTGAAAGCCGCATTTTTAGCTGGGTATTTATTCTGTAGATAACTCGATGTCACATATGAAATAACATAGGCATTTTTTACAAGCATTTTGAATGTGATATAAGAAAACTGCTGTAGAAAAAACCTTAACTTATGTTTGTAAGAGCCCTTAGCAAAATCATCCCAAGGATCAGAAACAACCTCAATACCATAGGCAGTATCGTTTTTCATGAACCAATCTTGGATCACAGAGGAAAGAATCGTCGGACCACGGACAATCACTTTATCAACTATATTGATCGAATTAAGTAACTCTTTTCTTAAAACACTAAAAACTTTTATCAGTTGCCCAATTCCCTCAAAACCGGTAATAGGAATGGGCTTCACATTTTCAAGTGTAATTTTCACCCAACCATCCGGCACTTTATTAACTTTAGTGACTCGGCATATAGGCCTAACTACGGAAAAAACCGCCAAGTATCGAATCCAAAAACTATCACCGTATGTTTGTTTACTTACCCAATAATCGCCATTCGCATCTGACAGCATTCTGTTATTACAAATCACGCCCAATACCTGGTTACTTTTCATCCTGTTTATACCTAGTTAAGGAAATTGCCATAAATAAAAGCAAAGTCATTGAGTATGGATCATGGAATAGATCGTCATACATCAAGATAAATGAGAATAGTAAGAAGAATGATAAGCCATATTCAGCGAGTATCTTTTTCATTCTATACAGGATAAGAAGAGTAAAGACCAAACCATTCTCTGCCAGAGAACCTAAAATAAATGAATTAGCATGTGTTTTAACTTCTTCTACACCATTGCCTGAGTCGCCCCAGATAAATACATCAGTCAGCACTGGAAACTGTTTAAATCCTTGGCCCAATATTGGAGACTGATAAAACATCTTCAAAGCACTTTCCCACAGTTCCAAGCGCAATGTGAATGATGTATTATCCGTCAGTGAATAATTTGAATCCAAACGAAGCCAGCCAGCTAAACCTGAATAGTCAATATAGCTAGATATTGCTATCACAGCTAAAACTGAAAAAGTAGCTAAAAGTGTTATCTTTATACCGCGCACATATAACATAACAAATGCAATACTTGCTATAGCAAAGTTGCCGCGACTATTCGTTAAAACTAAGGCAAGAGTTATAACTGCAGCCACTAATATTTGAATTCTAGTATTATCCCTCTTCCCATAGAAATACAAAAGCGGGAAGAAAGAAAGGAAAAATGAGTTAATATTAGGATGTAAAAACACACCTGGGGCACGAAAGCCATCACCATACTTAAAGTTAAATTCCTGCCATGACTCAAGATAGATTGTTGAACCAAAGAACTGCAACACAGAAACAAAAAGAAGGAAGAAATACAGTATTTTAACTTCGATAGGTATCTTTCCAGCATCGTAGTTATGCTGATATTTAATGAAAAAGGCTATACCCCAAATTAAATATTCAAAATACCGAACCATTCCAACTATAGTGGGAAGCTGCACACCATGTCTAATTGAAGAGTTGATCGAAATCAAACAACAAATAAGCACATAACTAATAATAAAAATGAAGGATTTGGTACGAATAGAGTGTGGGATGTTAACCACTACATAAAAGAACGTCATCGCGCTAAATAGATCTATAAAGTAAATATCACCATTGCCGATATTGATCTTTATGCAACCTAGCACAAACGCAGTAATTACATATATTCCCCACCAAGATATTTTAATGTTCAACATATTTTTTCTTTAGCTTCGACATGTAGACAGATGAGAAAAGGACAAGAAGAAGAGTTTCAGAAAATAACGTTATACCTACGGCCCCAGCCACTCCGTACATTGGTATAAAGACAAGTCCCAATACCGCATTAAGAACTGCAGTTATAATAGACATATAGGCTCTTAACTTCTGGTAACCCATTGCCGTTATCCCATCGGCGAAAACGTAGTGGATACTCATAATTATTGGGGCTGGCAATAACAAATAGACCATGTTTTTAGCATTTGCATATTCATCCCCGAAGAAAGACAGTATAATCGGCAGAAAAATAATTATCCCAATACCAATCAGCGAAGACATTGCTACACAGAGCGCGATAAGTCTTTTAATTTTTTCTCTAAGGGCGGCCTTATTTTCCAAGGAACCCAGATGATATAGCGTAGGAGCTTGAATAGATAAAACCGCAGAAACAGGTACAAACACCAAGCTGATCAACTTATATGCAATATTGTAATTCGCAACGTCTCTCAGGTTGTTAGCAGCCCCTAAAATGACCTTATCCGAGTCGGTATAAACTGTTTTAGCCGTTGTTGCCAATGAAAAGTAAACCGCTTCTCTCATCATATGTATAGCTTTCTGGAATTGAAGCTTCAAGTTTGATTTGACGCTTCTTAATTCCTCCCAGCACATCACTGGCAAAATGAAAACTAATGACGAAATAAAATTAACATAAATAAAATCATCAGAACCCCCCCACCAAAATATAACAAAGACAATTAGCAATTTAAAAACAATAAATGCGACCGGGAATAAAGAGAATGCCAGTTTATTTCCCTTCGCCAAATACATTTGTGATAGTAATTCTATTTGCCTGAATACGAACAACTCCGCGATTAGTACCAATGCAACTGTAGAATAGTTGGTTTTATACAACAAGGCAGCAACAGGAGTTAATACCAAGGTGCCAATCGCGAGTAACAAGGCACCTAAATAGTAGTAACTTCTAAACAAACTAAAGTCTTTATCTGAAGCGTGAACTTTTATTATGCAGGGGCCAATACCAAGAATAATAAGCGGACTTAAGATGTTACACAATGCGGACACAGAGGCCCACAAGCCAAACTTATCGGCACCGAGCATTTTAGCTGCAATTGTAAAATACAGAAACTGAAAACCTAATTTTACAAATTGGCATACTATATTTACTATACTTCCTTTCATCAGACTACCCGTTGCTACCCTGTTAGGATTATGCGAAAGTTTCCTGAGCGGTTTTTTCCCAGCTATAAGATGCTGCTTTCTTACCGCATGTATTCTTCAAAGCGGCTAATTTTTCAGCATCGTAATATAGTTGACGAATCGCCATTGCGATTCCCTCGCTTGACTCCTCGACTATTACACCTAACTCCGAGGTTACTACCTCTGGTATCGCACCCACGTTAGTTGCTAAAGAAGGCACTCCACATGCCGCAGCTTCAAGAAAAACGAGACCGAAACCTTCTACCTTTCTAACATCGGTCCGCGCAGCTAAAACAAACAAGTCAGACCCACGATACTTAGACTTAACTTCATCATCATTTAAATTATCGAAAATGTTGATATGGACACGATGTTTCTCTGCCAGTTCATTAAGCTGCTTTTTGTAGCTATCGTCTCCTCTTCCGATAATGTTGTAGGTTATTTTCTCTGCCAATTCGGATTGAGAAATAGCCTTAATGATTAGGTCATGCCCTTTCCTCGAGTCCAATCTGCCGACAGTAACTAAAACAAAATCCCTCGCTGCATCAACCTCATCAATCGATGCTACATGGCCGACCTCAATTTCTTTCCGCCACGACTCATCAATACCCAGCAATACAGTTTTGCATGGTAACACTTCACTTTCAGGGAAGTTCTCAACCATGATCTTTCTTGTATATTCACTGATAGGATACAGAGCCGTGACATCTTTAAATGGCGACAGTATTTTTACAAATGGAGATATGCGGCCATTTTTAAAATTAAGGATCTCACTCCCATAAACCGTGCTCGTGAATTTTATTTTTTCTTTCCAGGGAAAAAATTTATTTCTAAAACATACCGCCAGCCAAAATGGCCAATCGGCCACATGAACTCTGTCATAGTCACTAGGCTGGATTGCTGCTACTTCTCTTATAATCTTAGGAAACTCCTTCCATGTAAATTTCCCACCAGAATATCGATTTATCGTTAGCGTTCCGAGATCTTTTGACTCTTCCTTTTGATAACTTGGCGCGATAAGCTCAACCGAAATATCTCCCGGTTTATGTTGAACAAGCATTTGAGTATAACGAGAAATCCCTCCATTGAAGGGACTGTACTCATTGGTCAAAACTAACACTTTTTTCATTAGTGCTTATCCTTACCTTTGTTGTCACTTTTATATTCATATTGGTAATAACCATAATTTGAATAGTAAGAGCCCAACTTTCTGACCATCGCGTTAAGAATGACGCCTTTGATTTCAACTCCATTTTGCTCAAAACGACGAATACTCACTTCAACTTCTTTGACGGTGTTGACATCAAAACGGGCAACCATTAATGAAGTCCCAACATGGTGCCCAATAATTGCTGCATCAGTTACAGCCAAAATAGGTGGAGTATCGACCAGAACAAAATCATAATTTTCGCTTGCCCAAGCCAATAACTTTTCGAAACGCTCGCTCATCAACAATTCAGATGGATTCGGCGGGACTTTGCCTCGAGGCAAAACATCTAAATTAGCAACAGTAGAATGAACGACAGTTTGAGCAGGGCTGACTTGTCCGGCAAGTATCGTTGAAAGACCATTGTTCGCATTAACGCCAAAGATATCGTGAATATATCCTTTACGCATATCGCTATCGATCACCAGAACTTTCTGACCCGACTGGGCAATAGTTGCAGCTAAGTTTACGCTAACGAAAGTCTTACCAATAGACGGACTCGCACCAGAAATCATTAGAATATTGTTTTTTGCATCGAGCATTGCAAAGTGCAAACTTGTTCTCAAACTCCTGATAGCTTCAACAGCCAAGTCTGCAGGATTCCCTGTCGCCAAAAGCTCATTTGAGCGCGTGTTGAGTTTTTTCCCACGCAACTTCAGCTCTTTATCCCTCGCGCTTTGCCATTCGGACAGTGGAATGCTTGCGTAAACGTTCACTCCATTGCTTTCCAGCTCTTCTGCGCTGTCAATGCCTTTATGAAGCAACATTTTGACCAACACCAACGTTATCGAAGAAACAGCTCCCAAAATGATAGCGAACAGGATAACGAAGATTTTCTTTGGTTTTACCGGTTTCAGCTGCGTATCCGCATAGTCAACAATCCTTACGTTGCCTACCGTACTCGCTTTATTGATACTTAGTTCTTGCTGTTTGTTTAACAGCTGCATGTAAACTTCTTGCCCAGCCTGGACATCGCGCGTTAGGCTCAGAATTTCCTGCTGCGTTTTTGGCATATTGCTAACGCGTTTATTCAGCCTAGCCTTTTCTTTTTCTAATGTTGCTCTCTTCTCATTCAGTGCTCTGTATGCCGGGTGTTCTTTCGTATACAACTTAGAAATTTCGGCTTCTTTAAAGGTTAATTCATTTAACTGCGACTCCACCGCCACCATCGTATCCAATACAGACTTGGCTTCTAGAGATAAATCTACAGAGTCGTTCTGCTGACGAAATTGGTTCAGTTTGTTTTCTGCTAAATCGAGGTTTTGTCGAACCTGCGGTAGCTGTGCCTTAAGAAATTCCAGGCTTTTACCCGCTTCTTCGGATTTCCTCTCGACATTCTGTTGCAGATAATTATTGATAATACTGTTTAAAATTTTTCTGATTTGAACGGAATCATCACCCGTTAGACTCAAGGCCAGTATTCCTGTATCTTTCCCTTTATCCGCAACAGTTAATCTATCCACTAAATCATTGATGGCATCCAGGCGAGGTCGTTTTTTAAGCGTGAAGCCAGTGCCATCGCTTCCTCGGAAATCGCTGACCAGTATGCTCACGCCATGCCCTGTAGCCAATTTTCCCACAACGCCTTCGAGTATCTTATCGCCCGAGTATGATAGTTCATAAGCATCGTGGCTCTTGAACGTAAGATCTAACTTCTCGTCCAGCAAATAATCTGGAACGTGTAAACTGCTTAACGCGACTTGAGGCCTTTCGGAACTACTTTTAGTTAAACGTGAAAAACCTTTCCCAAATACAGGGAAATAGTTTGGTTCAACTTCGGTATCTAAATTCATTTCATCCAGAGTTTTACCGATTACCATCCTTGACTTTATTAATTCAATTTCTGTCGCAGAGACTGGTTGGCTATCAGGAAGGACTTTGGAGATATCATTCAATATTGAGCTACCCATATTTTGCTCAACCTGAACCAGGGCATCAGCCTGATATATCGGAGTGGCGAATACAACATAGATCAACCCGACGACAGCAAATATAGTTGTTATACCTGTAATCAACCAGCGATGGTCAATTAGTGTCCCGATCAAGCGACCTAAATCTATATCTTCGTTCTTCGCTACGTTTGGGGATACCGCCCCCTTATTTTTTTCTAACATCATAGGCCTTATAAATTATTTATTCAGCGCCTGAGCCCACTTTTCAGCAGACTCATCGATAAGTTTATAAATGTGCTCAAATGCTTCTTTGCTTTGTCGATAGGGGTCGGCAATTTCTTTTTTGCCTATCCAATGGCCAAAAAGCATTGTTTTTCCGCGGACCTCGGGTTGTATATGGCTTACTGCATCAATATGTTTCTTTTCCATCACCAAAATAAGATCATATTGTCTGCATAACGTAGCAGTTAGTTGCTGAGCAACATGTCCCTCTAAGGAGAGATTGTTTTCTGAAGCAACCTCGATGGCAGTATCATCTGCGGAATGCCCCTTCAGAGCACCAAGCCCTGCAGAAGCTATTTTTTTTTGTGGTAACTTTTGCTTAAGAAGCCGCTCCCCAATAGGGGAGCGGCATATGTTGCCAACACATACAACTAAAATAGAATCAAACATATATTAGTTCCATTGTTTGATAAACCGCACCGTTTCGGTCATATCGTGTACGCCAGTGATTGTCGGCACCAATTGCATTACCACACGATTCCAGCGAACGACAGGCGCCGTTGTCACATAGACAATATCGTAGGGTTGCAGCTGGAACTCTGTCCCCATAACAAGCGCAGAAGCATCAGAGGCGTTCAACTGATAAATATTGGCAATCTTCTTCCCTTCACTTCCTCGCAAAGGTCGAATTACGAATACGCCTGTTGCATCTGACATTGCCTGATCCATCCCCTCTGCATTACCCAATGCTTCAGTTAAGGTCATCCCGCTACGGTCCATGCGCAGTGTCGACTGCTTTTTCACTTCCCCCATCACAAATACTTTCAGATCGTCATTGCGCGGGATATACAAGATATCGCCCGGGTACAGTAAATGGTTCTGCGTGAGATCACCTTTCTGCATCAATGCCTGCAGGGATATACGGTGTTCTTTGCCATTGTGTGTCAATACCACATTTCGCCAGTCCGCATTAGCACTCAGCCCCCCCGCAGCATTCACTGCGTCCATAATCGTCAATGGAACGTTAGTGATAGGTTGTTGGCCTGATTTCTCCACTTCACCAGTTACATAAACTTTCTGCGAACGGAATGCGGCGATGCTGACGTCAACTTGTGGGCTCTCGATATACTGAGCGAGACGGCCAGCAATATCACTGCGCACCTGACTGACTGTTTTTCCTGCAACTTTCACTTTGCCAATGTATGGATAGAAAATTGTTCCGTCCGAGTTAACCCAGTTGCCGGTATCACTGGCACTGCGGTATTGCCCCGCAGGCGTCGTCAGCTCTGGGTGATCCCAAACGGTCACCATCAGCACATCGCCAACGCCAATGCGGTATTCGTAATTTTGCAACTCGCGTTCTAACGCGGAATTAGGCTGCGCAACCACGGGTTTCGACCGTAGCTTCTCGATAAGACCAGGGGTCATCGGGTAAATATTAACCAATTTATCAAGATCAAAATCGCTATCTTGCTGTTTTACGACGTCTTTGCCACTGGTTGAAAGATGAGAGCCCGGCACGATAGTACAGCCGCTGACCACACTGATAGATACCAGAAGCGGTATCAGTTTCCATTGTTTTTTTGCCATCGAGTTATCATCACTTTCAAAGTAAAAAATGCATGTAATGCCAAGTCCCAGGCCAACCATGGCGCCTACCGCGGCACTCAGCGAAATGAGTTATCAATGCTCCCATGAGTACATCCTAAAACGCACTTTCATTGAGCAAGTGTTGAATTCAGATTTGTTAGACTGAAAGCCTAGGAGCATTATTGCATAGTTCTTAAATAAAAAGAGCAGCATAAGCACCGTCGTTTTTGCCTAAACATAGCAGAGGCCGGTCGGATATCGCTCCAGACCAGCCATCATGAGAGTAATTGATAAACGCTACAGAGAGAGTTGTTCAGCCCACTCACGGAAGGCCTTACCCTGCGTTGGATGACGCAAGCCATATGTCACGAATGCCCGCAAGTAACCCATCTTTTCACCGCAGTTAAACGACTCGCCAACCAACTCTGTGGCTTCTACCGTCTGATGTTTCAACAATTCGGCAATCGCGTCCGTCAACTGAATGCGTCCCCAGGCACCCGGCTCGGTTTTTTCCAAAATGGGCCAGATAGTGGCTGAAAGCACGTAGCGCCCAACGGCTGAATAGTTGGACTTCAGTTGAACATCGCTGTCCGGTTTTTCGATAATCGCGGTAATGGGTGAAGATTCGCCTGGCTGCAACACATTGTTCTGGCACGCCACAACGGAGTAATTGCGCAAAACGCGCTCATCCACAGGCTGTATCAGCACCTGGCTCAATCCCGTCTCTTCAAAGCGGGAAATGAGATGCGCCAGGTTATCTTTTTTCAGATCGGCTTTAGCATCGTCAAGCAACACATCCGGCAACAGCACCACGAAAGGAGAGTCTCCGATCAATGGCTTGGCGCAAAGTACCGCATGACCCAGCCCTTTAGGTTGCCCTTGCCGAATATGCATCAACGTTACGCCTTTCGGCGTTATCGATTGGACTTCATCCAACAACTGGCGCTTAACGCGAGCCTCAAGCATCGCTTCCAATTCAAAGGACGTATCGAAATGGTTTTCTATTGCATTTTTAGATGAATGCGTAACCAGAATGATCTCTTTGATACCTGCCGCTACGCACTCATTAACAATGTATTGAATCAAAGGCTTATCGACGATCGGCAACATCTCTTTAGGAATCGCTTTAGTCGCCGGTAGCATATGCATACCCAAGCCAGCGACAGGAATGACAGCTTTCAACTTCGTCATGCTCGTCCTCTTCAATCTTGTGAACGTACTCAGCCACATGTTAGTTGTTATTCAAGGCCAGCTTCAACCATCGCGAGAAATCTTCACCTTCTGTGGCATGGCGTAGACCGTATTGCACAAAGGCCTTCATATAACCCAGTTTATCGCCGCAGTCGTGTGATTTACCGCTCATATGGAAGGCTTCCACTATTTGCTCATCCATCAGCATGGCGATAGCGTCGGTCAACTGGATCTCATCGCCCGCGCCTGGAGGCGTCTTCTCGAGCAGCGGCCAAATAGCAGCGGAAAGCACGTAGCGCCCCACAACCGCCAGGTTAGATGGCGCTTCCTCGCGTGCGGGTTTTTCCACCACTGCCGACATCGGCGCACTTTCGCCTGCAACCAGTGCTACTCCCGCACAATCCACTACGCCATATTTTGACACATCCTGCTCTGGTACCGGTTCAACCATGATTTGGCTGCACCCTGTAGCCTCAAAGCGTTGGATCATTTTAGCCAGGTTTTCTGTACGAAGATCCGCGGTTGCATCATCCAACAACACATCTGGCAACAAGACGACAAAAGGGGAATCCCCTACCATGGGTTTCGCGCACAATACCGCATGCCCAAGCCCTTTCGCTTGCCCCTGACGCACCTGCATCACGGTCACATCCGGCGGGCAAATATTTTGCACTTCAGCCAGCAGCTGGCGTTTTACACGCGCTTCCAGCACGGCTTCCAACTCGAAAGAAGTGTCAAAATGGTTTTCAATCGCATTTTTCGAAGAGTGGGTAACCAGCACGATATCCTTAATGCCGGCAGCGACACACTCACCGACAATATATTGGATAAGTGGCTTATCGACCACCGGCAACATTTCTTTAGGGATCGCCTTGGTTGCCGGCAACATACGAGTTCCTAAACCCGCCACAGGGATCACAGCTTTCAGTCTTTTCTGCATTTCCACTTCCACAAGCAATTAGCTGATTTATATAGTATAAATCACACATTTTAGGCAAAGCATGGCAACGCAAACTATTCGAGCAGACACGCTACCGCCCTTGGCTTATAGCTGCCAAAACGCTGTTATGAAAAATTCCTGCACGCAATCCAATGAACGCTAAGCACGCTTCTGTGCATGACAAAGAGCTCGCATCACACGTTGGTATTTCGCAGCTTGAAGAACAACGAGAATCTATGCCCTTATAACCAAAAAACGCGAGTTATCTTCGCTTATATGGCTAAGATTCTTATACTATTGACTTGCTGATACAAGCCTTAGATACCCGTGGCTAGGTGTTTTCAGAATAAGACTACTAACGCGCTGGAGCTATGCAAATAATAACATAAGAAGCCTATTTCAATACGTTGATATTATTGAATTTTAAAGCATGTGTCTTTTATGAACAACCCAGTTAGCGTTCTCATACACAGTTTCTCCGTGATGCCAAGTACACTTGAATGTGCTTTGAATTATTAGGTGTTTTTTCTACCTAAATAACCTGTTTCCAACCATCTCCCCGGATTAGAGTTGAATTTTGCCGCCTCAGCGCCCATCATTCCCGTGCGGCATAAGCCGTAGAACTTACAGGTGAAATTGGGCGTATGGAATGGATCGCTGATCCAACAATTTGGGCCGGCCTGGCCACATTGGTCGTGCTGGAAATCGTTCTGGGTATAGACAACCTTGTCTTCATCGCCATTCTGGCGGATAAACTACCAAAACAACAAAGAGATAAGGCTCGTGTCGTCGGTCTGTTGCTGGCGCTGGTGATGCGTCTGGCGTTGCTCGCCTCCATCTCGTGGCTGGCGACGCTGACCAAACCGATGTTCATCGTCGCAGAACACCCCTTCAGCGGCCGCGATCTGATCATGCTGGTAGGCGGGATATTCCTGCTGTTCAAAGCCACCATGGAGCTGAACGAGCGGCTGGAGGGCAAGGATGAAGAACAGCATGGCACACGCAAAGGCGCGCGCTTCTGGCCGGTGGTGGCGCAGATCGTGGTGCTGGATGCCGTCTTCTCGCTCGACTCGGTGATCACCGCGGTCGGCATGGTCGACCACCTGGCGGTGATGATGATCGCGGTCTGTATCGCCATCGGCCTGATGCTGCTGGCCAGCAAACCGCTGACGCGCTTCGTCAACGCTCACCCGACTATCGTCATTCTGTGCCTGAGCTTCCTGCTGATGATCGGTTTCAGCCTGGTGGCGGAAGGCTTCGGCTACCACATTCCGAAAGGCTATCTCTACGCGGCGATCGGCTTCTCGGTGATGATCGAAGCATTGAACCAACTGGCGCAGTTCAACCGCCGTCGTTTCCTGTCGAAGGTGCGGCCGCTGCGCGAGCGTACCGCCGAGGCGGTGCTGCGCATGCTGAGCGGCAAACATGAAGAAGCCGAGGTCGACAGTCATTCCGCCAATCTGCTGGCCGACAGCGACAGCGAAAACGGCGAGATCTTCAATCAGCAAGAGCGGCGCATGATCGAACGCGTGCTGGGTATGGCGCAGCGCACGGTCAGCAGCATCATGACCTCGCGTCACGACGTCGAATACCTTGAGCTGAACGATCCGCAGGAGAAGCTGACGCAATTGCTGGAGCGCAATCAACACACGCGCATCGTGGTGGTAGAAAGCAGCGCCAGCGATGAGCCGTTGGGCGTTATCCACACTATCGACGTCCTCAAACAGCAGCTGGCGCAGGCGCCGCTGGATCTGCGCGCGCTGATACGCCAACCGTTGATCTTCCCGGAACAGCTCACGCTTTTGAGCGCCCTTGAGCAATTCCGCCAGGCACAGACGCACTTTGCCTTTGTGGTCGATGAGTTCGGTTCCGTCGAAGGCATCGTCACCCTGACGGACGTGATGGAAACCATCGCCGGCAACCTGCCGGAGGCCGGCGAAGAGGTGGATGCACGCCACGACATTCAGCAAAACGAGGACGGCAGTTGGACCGCCAACGGCTATATGCCGCTGGAAGATCTGGTGCTGTACCTGCCGATGCCGCTGGAAGAAAAGCGTGAATACCACACGCTGGCTGGGCTGCTGATGGAACACAGCCAGCGCGTGCCGCAAGAAGGCGAACAAATCACGATCGGTGACTACCTGTTCGAGCCGTTGGAGGTCAACAGCCACCGTATCCTGAAAGTGAAGATCACCCCGCCTCCCCCACCGGAGGACTACGAGGTTTAACATTGAGGCCGGGCATTGCCCGGCCTTGGTTTTACTGGGGAACCAGCAACTCCGTCGCCACGATCACCACCACCAGCCCGACAATCACCGGCACCGAAGTGCGCTTCACCACGTCGAACGGTGAGATTTTCGCCATGCCGGAGACCGCCACCACCACGCCGGAGACCGGCGACAGCGTGCGGCCGAGGTTAGACGCCTGCAGCATCGGGATCACCAGATAAGCCGGGTTAACGCCCATTTGCGCCGCCAGTTTCGGGATCAGTTCGACAAACGCATAGAACGGCGCATTGCCGGAGCCGGTGGTCATGGCCGCCAGCATGGTGATCACCACCAGCACCAACATCATGATCAAACCGCCGGTGCCGAACGACTGCGCCAGCCCGATCAACCCGCTGATAAAGCCGACGGTGCTCAACCCTTGCGCGAAGACCCCGGCGGCCACCAACAGCATGACCACGCTGGCGAATGCGTCCGCCATGCCGCGATAAGCCACTTCCAGGCCGCTGAATACCTGTTTCGCGCTGAAACTGCGCACGAACTCAATCAATGCCGCCAACAGTATGCAACCCACCAACACGGTAATGATGTGCAGCTCCGGTCCCCATTTGCCGTCGAAAATCAGCACGCCGAGGATCGGTGTAAACGGCAATATCGCGTAAAATCCCGGCGCATGGGTTTTGATTTCGCTGACGTCCATGATGTGATGCTGTTCATTGCTCTTTCTGTCGAGATAACGCTGCCAGAAAAAATGCGCCACAGCCATGCAGACAATGGCGGCAATCGAGATAGGCAGCGTGGTTTTGAACGCGAAGTCCACCAGCGGCATCTCCGCCGCTTTGGCCGCCAGCACCACGTCGCCGGAGGTCGGTGCCAGAATAATCGCCGCCGGCGAAGCGCAAATGGCAGCCGCCGCGCCGCGGCTGATGCCCACGTTCACCATCAACGGGAACAGCGTCGCCATCAGCAGCACGCCGAGGCCAGTGGCGGAAGAGACCGCCAGCGACATCAGGCAAGCGACAAAATACGCCGCCACCATCAGCAGATAAGGCGAATTGATCATCTGCAACGGGCGTGAGGCCAGCTTGACCACCACGTCGTTGGCGCCGATATGCGTCATGTAGGCGGCAAAGCCGCACAGCATCATGATCATCATGCCGAGATCGCCGCCGCGGCTCATCAGCAAAATCTTGACGTATTCGATCATGTCGGTCGCGCGCCAGCCGGTTGAGGCGGCGCCGGACGGCAACAGCGTTTTCCCCATCAGGGCGCTGATGCCGAGCAGCAGCAGCCCTCCCACCAACAAGACGCCGGTAGCGGAATATCCCTTGATAATGTAACGGCCCACGCCCGCCGCGACTGCGGCGCCAATAAGGAGCTCTATCATGTTTCCTCAACTCGTCATTTTTCGCGCTCAAGCGCACAGTAATAGCAAAACTGGCCCTTACTCTGCACAAACTGAGCAGAGGTCTTCATGACCTTCATCAAGGTAACGGAGAGAAATTATCGCGGGAACCTCGATATTGACGCGGGCCACACTGTGGCCCGCATCGGAGGGATTACAGCTTGTCGAGCAGCTTCTTCAGATCCTGACCTTCGCGCGAATCCTTGTTCTTTTCAGCCCATTTGTTCAGCGCATCTTTAGCCCGATCCTGCAGCGTTTTACGCAACACCTGATCGACCTGCAGTTGATAGTTGAGCTGTTGCCACGGCCCATAGACCCGCAGCGGGATCGGCGTTTTTTGCAGTTGCTCGATCAGCTCGCCGCGCCCTTGCCATCCGCCGGTGACGCGCACGTTAAGCGCCATATCGCACTGTTTGCCCGGCATATAGATGCTGCCGGCGCCGGTCAGCGCCAGCAAAGGAGAATCCGCCGTCAGACCGCTGAGCTTGATCGTGCCCTGATTCAGACTGGCCTGCGCCGAGACGTTTTTGACCTCGGTATAACGCTGATAGCTGTCTTGCCCGCGCACGCTGTTATCGTTGCGCGCCACAGCCTGCTGGATCAGCTGCTGAATGTTCAGGCCATGCAGCTGCGCATCCTGCATCGCCAGCTGCGCCGTACCGCGCCAGCGGCGCTCAAATGACTGTGAAGAGAGGCGATCGCCGGTCAAATCCCCTTTCATGCTGAATTTGCCGGTCAACATCTGCGGCATGTCGAAGGCTTTGAGCACCGTGCCCAGTTCAACCTGGTTCAGCGCCGGCTGCACGCTGATCACCGGTTTATTGCCGCGCGCGTCCAGCGAGCCCGGCAAGGAGAAATCACCGCCGGCCAATTGTCCGGCGAGTTTATGCAGCGTCAGCAGTCCGCGTTGGTTGTCCGCCACGACGGCCAACTGAGTGACGTTCATACCGCGATAGGTCAACTGCGCGGCCTGCAGATTCAACTGCGCATTGAAATCGCGCAGCGCCTCTAAATTCTGCTGCCGATCGTCAACCTGGCTGGCGATCACCGGCGCGGAAGTCACGGCGGGTTGTTCGGCGGTATTGGTGCTGGATTGCCAGCCGGAGAGCGCATCGAGATCGAGGTTAGCCGAATTGAGGTTCACCACATAGCCGGGCACCGCCCCCAGCGTGGCGCTGATATCGCCGGTCAATTGGCTGTTATTGGCACTGACGCTCAGCTGGCTGACGGCAATCTGCGCCGGCGTCTGCTGATAGACCACCTGCGCATTGCCCTCTCCCTGAATACCGCCGTTCGGAATATCCGCACCCGCCAGTTGATAATTGAACTGGGTGACTTTGGCGCCAATCTGGCGAGGGAACTGCTGCAAGTCGACATCGGCCGCCATGCTGAAGGTCAGGTCGCGCTGATCGCGATTGACCCGGCTGGAAAGTTCCAGCTGCGCCTGTCGCGTCTGCGTTTGTTGCAGGGTGAGATTGATATCCCGGACATTAATTTGCTCATTGTCGGCGCGCTGCCAAATCAGCAGACTGTCCACGACCCGCAGATTATCGATATCGAACTTCCAGGCCGCATCTGCCGCGTCTGTGCCAGTGCCGGCCGGCGCGATCGGGGCATCCATCTGCGAATGCTCTTCGCTATCGGGCGTGAGGAGAATGACGGCGTTTTTCAGCATCACCTGTTTCACAAACAGCTGATGCGACAGCAGAGGCAACAGTTTGACATCGAGGCGCATATTTTCCGCGCTCACTACCGGCGCTTTCGCGCCCGGCGCGGTCAGCGTCATGCGCCCGGCCAAAATGCTGAGCTGCGGCCAGATATGCCAGCGCAGGTCGCCTTCGAGCGTCAGCTGATAGCCGCTCTTCTGCTCGACCTTTTTGACCATGTAACCGCGAAAATCATTCGGATTGACCAGCAGTACCAGCGCGGACATCCCCGCCACCACAACCACCAGTAAAATCGCCAATGTCGTCAGTAATCTTCTCATGCCACCCTCTTGTCAGCGCCACACCGACGGTGCATCCCGCGCCGTTAGTCCTTGTCGATTCGACTGGCTACTGCGCCCTGCTGATCGCGATATTTTGCGTCCTGCCGGCTGTTGTATGGCCGGGCCGCCGGGCCGGACAACGGTTCAAAGCTCAAGGCCCCGATCAGCATGCCCGGCCGCAGCGCCAGCGGCAGCTTGCCGGAGTTGTAAAATTCCAGCACGATGCGTCCGTGCCAGCCCGGATCGATACGGTGCGCAGTGACGTGCACCATCAACCCGAGGCGCGCCAGAGAAGAACGGCCATCGAGCCACCCCACCAGATCGTCCGGCAGCGTCACGGATTCGAACGTCACCGCCAGGGCCAGCTCGCCGGGATGAAGGAAAAACGCCTCGCCTTCCGGCAGGACAATCTCGTCGCTCATCACGCGATCCAACGCAGCGCTGACTTCGTCTTTCGGCCCGCTGAGATCGATAAAAGGCGCGGTATGGCCGCTGAATACGCGGAACTGGTTGCCCAAACGGACATCTACTGTGGCCCCGTTGATGCGTTCGAGCGGCGGACGTGGGGAAATCACCAGTTTCTCGCTATCCAGCCAGGCTTCTATATCGCGGTCGCACAGTCTCATGTCTCTCTTCTCCATCAAAACGCGTAACTAAACAAAAATTGCCACACAACGGGCGAAAGGTCTACGCCGGGGTGCAAATAGTTGGCCGCCGGCCGGAAATACACATTTCCGGCCATTAAGCGGCATTATTCAAAGAATTGGCTGATTTTGGCTTTCAGAATATCGATCGCGATGCGGTTTTTGCCGCCGCGCGGGACGATGATATCGGCGTATTGTTTGGAAGGTTCGATAAACTGCAGGAACATCGGGCGCACGGTCTTCTGGTATTGCGCCATCACCGAATCCATCGAGCGGCCGCGCTCGTTGACATCGCGCTTCATGCGGCGCATCAGGCAGATATCCAGCGGCGTGTCGACGAAGATCGAGAAATTCATCTCCTGGCGCAAGCGGATATCCGTCAGCAGCAAGATCCCTTCCAGAATAATGACTTTTTTAGGTTTCAGGTGGACGGTTTCTTTCTTGCGCGTGTGCTCGGTGTAGCTGTACAGCGGCAGTTCGATCGCTTTGCCGGCCTTCAGCATCTGCAAATGCTGGAACAGCAGGTTGTGATCCATGGCGCTCGGGTGGTCATAGTTGGTTTTGACCCGTTCTTCCATGGTCAGGTGACTCTGGTCTTTATAGTAACTGTCTTCTGGAATAACGCCGATGTGCTCATCGCCGACCTGCTCGCGGAGTTCGCGGTACAACGTGCTGGCAATAAGGCTTTTTCCGGAGGCAGATGCGCCAGCTATACCAATAATGACGCACTGATGCGGATTGTCAGTCATAAAATTAAAGACCTGATTTCGTAATGTGAAGGGAGGGAACTAAAACGCGACAATTATAGGGAGTCGTCGGGGTTTGCGCCACTGTATATTGCGCGACGGCGGGCGAATTCAGGCTATCGCGCCGTACCGGCGATATGACATTTTAAGAATCTCACGGCTAGGGCAATGCCCCGCAACAGGTTACACTCCTGCGCTGACTTAGGGACCCCGTAGTCTTTCATCGGAGAGTGATGTGCTGGATTGGTATTTTTTGACTTTTTTCGGCGACAGCATGCTGCTGCTGCCCTGCGCGCTGATTCTGTTTTTGTTGCTGATCGTGTTTCCCGCCACTCGCGCGGCAGGCTGGCAATGGGCGCTGATCTTCGGTTTCACCGGCGGGCTGGTCTGCCTGTCCAAGTTGGCCTTTATGGGCTGGGGCATTGGTAGCGCAAGTTATGACTTCACTGGATTCAGCGGCCATTCGGCCCTCGCCGCGAGCATCTGGCCGCCGCTGCTTTGGGCTTTAACCGGTCGATTTTCCCATCCGGTGCGCAGCATCGCGTTGTTGACCGGGTGGATATTGCCTTTCACCATCGGCGTGTCGCGCCTGGAAATCCGCGTGCATTCGGTATCCGAGGTCATCAGCGGGCTGATTTTAGGCTACCTGGCCAGTGCGCTGTTTTTATGGCTGCAGCGAGGGAAAGCGCGACCACAGCTTGCCTGGTCGCATTTGGCCATTGCGCTGGCCTTGCCGTTGGCGCTGATGGGGCAGCGGCAGCCGGCCCCCACCCAGGGATTGCTGGAACATATCGCCAAAACGCTGGCGCAGATCGAACGCCCTTATATCCGTGCCGACCTGCACAAGCCTACCCGTACCCCATAAAAAAACCCGGCGTTAAGCCGGGTTCTTTCACTGCCGCAAACAGATTACAGCGCGCGGAACGCAATCTCCGTCGGGATCGCTTCACCCTGCCAATACATCTGCGCGGCCACGCGGCCGGCGAGCTGGCGATACCTCTCGGCGAATTCGCTCTCCGGGCGGCTGATCACCGTCGGCGTACCGCGATCCAGATCTTCACGCAGCGAGATATGCAGCGGCATCTGCCCCAGCAGACGGCTGTTATATTTCTGCACCAGCTTCTCGGCGCCGCCGGTACCGAAGATCGGCTCATGGTGGCCGCAGTTGCTGCAGATATGCACGCTCATGTTCTCGACAATGCCCAATACCGGCACATGCACTTTCTCGAACATTACGATGCCTTTGGCGGCATCCAGCAAGGCGATATCCTGCGGCGTGGTGACCACCAGCGCGCCGGTCACCGGAATGTTCTGCGACAGCGTCAGTTGGATGTCACCGGTGCCCGGCGGCATGTCCAGCACCAGGTAATCCAGATCCGGCCACAGCGTATCCTGCAGCAACTGCATCAGCGCCTTGCTGGCCATGGGGCCGCGCCACACCATGGCGTTGTCGTCGGTCACCAGATAACCGATGGAGTTGGTCGCCAGCCCGTGCGCCATGATCGGCGCCATGTGCTGCCCGTCCGGCGAGGTCGGCCGCTCATGTTCGGTGCCCAGCATATTGGGGATCGACGGGCCGTAAATGTCGGCGTCCAGAATGCCGACCTTGGCCCCTTCGGCGGCCAGCGCCAGCGCCAGGTTGACGGCGGTGCTGGATTTCCCCACTCCGCCTTTGCCGGAGCTGACGGCGATGATGTTGCGCACGCCTTTGATCCCGGCCTGCGCGTTGGCGCGCTTCAGCGTCGTGATATCGTGTTTCAGCTTCCAATCGATGGCGCCGGCGCCGGTCACGCGCAGCAGCTCAGGGCCGACGCTCGCCTGCAGCGCTTCAAAACCGCTCTGCCAGGCAAAGGGCATCGTCAGTTCGATATGCAGTACATCGTCCAGCAACGCGCAGTGATGGATAGCCTTCAATGCGGTCAGGTTGTTTTTCAACGTCGGGTGTTCAAAGGCGGCCAGTACACCGGTCACCAGGGCGCGCAGAACTTCGGGGTTGGTCTGCTCAGGGGATTTTGCGTTCATCCCGGCTCCTTGATTTTGAATGGGTAGCTTCCGGCTAAGCATACCAGAACTGCGCGGCAGCTGGCGCGTATAACCTGTAAGAAACCGCCCTAGCAGCGAAGGGCGCGATCGGTTAACATCGAAGGCCCTTTTATTCATTACAGAAAGCAAGTTCTCACTATGGCTCAAGTCGCGAAAAAATTATTGGTGACGTGCGCGCTACCGTACGCAAATGGTTCCATCCATCTCGGCCACATGCTCGAGCACATCCAGGCGGATATCTGGGTGCGTTACCAACGAATGCGCGGCCACGAAGTGCATTTCATCTGCGCGGACGACGCGCACGGCACGCCGATCATGCTGAAAGCGCAGCAACTGGGCGTTAAACCGGAAGAAATGATCGCGGAGATGAGCCAGGAGCACCAACAGGATTTCGCCGGCTTTGGCATCAGCTATGACAACTATCATTCGACCCATAGCGATGAAAACCGTGAGCTGTCCACCCTGATTTACAGCCGCTTGAAAGAAAACGGGTTTATCAAGAACCGCACCATTTCTCAGCTGTACGATCCGGAGAAAGGCATGTTCCTGCCGGATCGTTTCGTGAAAGGCACCTGCCCGAAATGCAAATCGCCAGACCAGTACGGCGACAACTGCGAAGTGTGCGGCGCCACCTACAGCCCGACGGAACTGATCGATCCGAAGTCCGTAGTTTCCGGCGCGACGCCGGTGATGCGCGACTCCGAGCACTTCTTCTTCGACCTGCCGGCCTTCAGCGAAATGCTGCAGGCGTGGACGCGCTCCGGCGCGCTGCAGGAGCAGGTGGCTAACAAGATGCAGGAGTGGTTCGAATCCGGCCTGCAGCAGTGGGACATCTCCCGCGATGCGCCTTACTTCGGCTTCGAAATCCCGGATGCGCCTGGCAAATACTTCTACGTCTGGCTGGACGCGCCGATCGGCTACATGGGCTCCTTCAAGAACCTGTGCGACAAGCGCGGCGATCTGGACTTCGACGAGTTCTGGCGCAAAGACTCCACCACCGAGCTGTACCACTTTATCGGCAAGGACATCGTCTACTTCCACAGCCTGTTCTGGCCGGCGATGCTGGAAGGCAGCCAGTTCCGCAAACCGAGCAACCTGTTCGTGCACGGTTACGTGACGGTGAACGGCGCCAAGATGTCCAAGTCGCGCGGCACCTTCATCAAGGCCGGCACCTATCTGCAGCACCTCGACGCCGATTGCCTGCGCTATTACTACGCCGCCAAGCTCTCTTCACGCATTGACGACATCGATCTCAATCTGGAAGACTTCGTGCAGCGCGTCAACGCCGACATCGTCAACAAGGTGGTGAACCTGGCTTCGCGCAACGCCGGCTTTATCAACAAGCGCTTCGGCGGCAAGCTGGCCGACACCCTGGCCGATCCGGCGCTGTACCAGACCTTCGTCGACGCGGCCCAGAGCATCGCCGAAGCCTACGCCGCCCGCGAGTTCAGCCGCGCCATCCGCGAAATCATGGCGCTGGCCGATCTGGCCAACCGCTATGTGGATGAGCAGGCGCCGTGGGTGGTGGCGAAGGAAGAAGGCCGCGACGCCGATCTGCAGGCCATCTGCTCGATGGGCATCAACCTGTTCCGCGTGCTGATGACTTACCTTAAGCCGGTGCTGCCTTCGCTGACCGAACGCGCCGAAGCGTTCCTCAACGCCGAGCTGAGCTGGGACGCGATCCCGCAGCCGCTGCTGGGCCATCAGGTGAACGCATTCAAAGCGCTGTTCAACCGCATCGATCTGGACAAGGTCAACGCGATGGTCAGCGCCTCGAAAGAAGACATGGCCGCCGCCAAGCCGGTGACCGGTCCGCTGGCTGACGATCCAATCCAGGAAACTATCACCTTCGACGACTTCGCCAAGGTCGACATGCGTATCGCCCTGATCAAGAGTGCCGACTTTGTCGAGGGCTCCGACAAGCTGCTGAAGCTGCAGCTGGATCTGGGCGGCGAATCGCGCCAAATCTTCTCCGGCATTCGCTCCGCTTACCCGGATCCGAAAGCGCTGGAAGGCCGTCTGACCATCATGGTCGCCAACCTGGCGCCGCGTAAAATGCGCTTCGGCGTGTCAGAAGGCATGGTGATGGCGGCGGGCCCAGGCGGGAAAGAGATCTTCCTGCTGAGCCCGGACAGCGGCGCGCAGCCTGGCATGCAGGTCAAGTAATCGCGCAGATGCGCGGCGTAGGGAGGGTCGAGCTTGCTCGGCCCTTTTTTATTGCCCCAACCCCCACGTTATAAGCATGAAGAAAAAGTCATAACCGCCCTGATTCCCCTGCCCGCCGCATCCGGCTATGATGCTCCGAAACCCAAAATAGACGTCCAGACAGAAAGACTGCTATAACAGACCTTCACCGGGATCGTTTCCCTGCTTTTTTGGAGCCTATAATAATGAAAAACCTCAAGACTTCGCTGCTCGCCCTCAGTCTGTTGTCCGCCCTGCCGCTGCAGGCGGCGGAAAACGCCACCGTACCCGCCGCCATCGCTCAGCATCAGGGGCCGGTGCGCATCGCGGTGATCCGCAACCTCGGATCCGACGACAACACCACGCAATTTTTGGCGGGCGCCATTCAGGAAGGGCGCAAGCTGGGCTTTAAGGTGGATACCTTCCTCAGCAATGGCGACGACGCGCGCTTCCAGGACTTCGTCAATCAGGCTATCAGCCAGAAATATGACGGCATCATTCTCTCGCAGGGGCGAGCCCCCTATTCCACCGACCTGGTCAAGCGCATCGCGGCGGCCGGCATCGCCGTCGCGGCTTTCGATACCGACGTCAGCGGCAGCGTTCCCGGCGTCACCGTCTCGCAGCAGGACGACGCTTCACTGGCCAATGCCTCCTTCGGCCAACTGGTGAAGGATTTCAACGGCCAGGCCAATATTGTCAAGCTGTGGGTGGCCGGCTTCCCGCCGATGGAGCGCCGTCAGGCCGCTTATCAGCAGTTGCTGAAACAGCATCCGGGCATTCATGAGCTGGAATCGATCGGCGCGGTCTCATCCGACGTGCAGGGCGATACCGCCAACAAGGTGGGCGCGGTGCTGGCGAAATACCCGAAAGGCAAGATCGACGCCATCTGGGGCACCTGGGACGCCTTTACCCAAGGGGCTTACAAGGCGTTGAAAGAGAACGGCCGCACCGAAATCAAGCTGTACAGCATCGATATCTCCAATCAGGATTTACAGCTGATGCGCGAGGCCGGCAGCCCGTGGCAGGTCAGCGTGGCGGTGGATCCGAAGCTGATCGGCGCGGTCAACCTGCGCCTGGTGGCCAACAAGATCGCCGGGGAAAGCACGCCGGACAACTATCAGTTCAAAGCGGCGGTCATTCCGCAGGCGCTGCTGCTGGCGCAACCGGGGCCGGTCAACGTCGCCGGCCTGGCGAAGATCATCCCCGGCTGGGGCAGCAGCAGCGATTTCGTTCAGCCGTGGTTCGCCACGCTGCAGGCCGAACACGGTAAATAATGCTGTTTTTCACGAGGCTGCCGACGCAGCCTCTGTTTTTCAGATAAATATCGGCAGCCCCCTTCCGTCCCCGCCAAAATGCGCTATGTTATCTGCATCGCCCAATAACTGTATGCATAAACAGGTTTCAAATGAAGGGATTCCCCTCGCTGATCAACGTACTGCTGGCCAGTTCGCTGGTGTTGACCATCGGCCGCGGCGTCACGCTGCCGTTCATCACCATCTACCTCACCGAGCACTTCCAGCTGTTGCCGAAGAGCGTGGGCGTGATCCTGGGCGTCAGCTTCACCCTCGGCATCATCGCCAGCCTGTACGGCGGCTATCTGGTGGACAAATTCAGCAAAAACCGCCTGATCCTGCTGTCGATTGTATTGTTTGCGCTGAGCTTTTTCGCCATTCCCTGGATCCCGCGCCCCGGCGGCGTGATCGTGGTGCTGGCGATCCTGCATACCTGTTATTCGGTGCTAAGCATCACCATTAAGGCCTGTTTCGCCGACGGGTTGCCGGTCGAGCAGCGCATAAAGGCTTTTTCCATCAACTACACGCTGGTCAACGTCGGCTGGGCGATCGGTTCTGCGCTCGGCGTCCTGGTGGCCGGGCTTAGCCCGTTGCTGCCGTTTTATCTGTCGGGCGGATTGGCGCTGGCGACGGTGGCGGCACTGAGCCTGCGCTTGCGCGGTGGTGAACAGCGCCCGGCACCCAGCGCCGCCGCACCGGCCGCGCTGGCCAACTTCCGTCAAACGCTGGCCATCTTGCGATGCGATCGGCGGCTGATCTACTTCACCCTCGGCAGCACCCTGGGCGCCGTGGTGTTCGGTCAGTTCACCGGCTATCTGTCGCAGTATCTGATCACCGTCTCCAGCGCCGAGTTCGCCTACAAAATCATCGGGCTGGTGATGATCGTCAACGCCGGTATCGTCATCGCCCTGCAATACCTGCTCAGCCGCGGCATGCGCCAGGAAAACATGCTGCGCTGGCTGGCGCTGGGCACGCTGTTTTTCATCGTCGGGCTGCTCGGTTTCATGGCGGCCGGCCAGGCGGTCTGGCTATGGCTGGCGGCGATGGCGGTGTTTACCCTCGGCGAAATCATCGTTATCCCGGTGGAATACATGTTTATCGACTTTATCGCGCCGCCGCACCTGAAAGGCAGCTACTATGGGGTACAAAACCTCAGCGCGCTGGGCGGCGCCATCAACCCGGTGCTGTGCGGGGTGCTGCTCAGCTATGCCGCGCCGCCGTTGATGTTCGTGATGCTGATCGCCGCCGCCCTGCTCAGCCTGCTGTTTTTCTTCCTCGGCCACCGGCTGGCAGAACACGCGGCGGCGGCGGCCGAAGACGTACGCTGATCCCGCAGGCAGCGGCCAATACGGGCTGTCAACCCGCCGCTCGGGCATAGCACCCATAGCGAGAATTCATAGTGCGATCTGTGGCGTGGCTCACAGTTTAATTGTATGATGAATGCATCGGTTAAACGGGAAAAGACAATGGCCAACGTGCTCACACTGTGCTGGAAATACCTCAGGGCCCTGCTCCTCATCTACCTGTGTCTGTTCGTCGGCAACGCAGTGGCGGCGCTGCTGCCGTTCGCCATTCCCGGCAGCATCATCGGCATGCTCTTGCTGTTCGCGCTGCTCTCCACCCAGATCCTGCCGGCCAAATGGGTTAAACCCGGCTGTCATTTGCTGATCCGCTACATGGTGCTGCTGTTCGTGCCGATCGGCGTCGGCGTGATGAAATATTACGACCAGATCGTCGCGCATCTGGGCCCGCTGGTCATTTCTTGCCTGATCAGCACGCTGATGGTGCTGGTGGTGGTCGGCTATACCTCACACTATTTTCACCGCGAGCGCCGCATTGCCGGCAAGCCCGACGACACGGAGGGCAACTCATGATCCACGAAATCTGGTGGTCGCTGCCGCTGACGCTGGCGGTCTATTTCGCCGCGCGCTGGCTGGCGCGCAAGTTGAACATGCCGCTGCTCAATCCGCTGCTGGTTTCCATGGCGGTGATCATCCCGCTGCTGCTGCTCAGCGGCATTTCCTATGAGCGCTACTTCCAGGGCAGCAGGATCCTCAACGATCTGCTGCAGCCGGCGGTCGTCGCGCTGGCCTTCCCGCTGTATGAGCAGTTGCACCAAATCCGCGCGCGCTGGAAGTCAATTATCACGGTGTGCTTCATCGGCAGCCTGACCGCCATGATCAGCGGCGGCGCCATCGCCCTGTGGTTGGGCGCCACGCCGGAAATCGCCGCCTCTATCTTGCCGAAATCGGTCACTACGCCGATCGCGATGGCCGTCGCGGACTCGCTCGGCGGCATTCCGGCGATCAGCGCGGTTTGCGTTATTTTCGTCGGCATCCTCGGCGCCGTGTTCGGCCACACGCTGTTCAACCTGTTGAAAATCACGACGCCCTCGGCGCGTGGCCTGGCGATGGGCACGGCTTCCCACGCGCTGGGCACCGCGCGCTGCGCGGAGATGGACTATCAGGAGGGCGCCTTCGGCTCGCTGGCGCTGGTGATCTGCGGCATCATCACTTCGCTGCTGGCGCCGTTTGTGTTTCCGGTGCTGTTGCATCTGTTCGGTTGATCAGGATAAAACTTGCGATACATCTCGCATTTACGCCTTTTATTGCATTGATTTCATCATTTAAGAGATATTGATCACACTTTAATGTCTCTGGCCTGCCTAGAATGTGATCCCGTTAACCTGTAGAGAGACCTTCCATGCATCCGCGTTTTCACACCGCTTTCAGCGCACTGCCCGCGACACTGCAATCCGCCCTGCAGCCCTATCTGGACGCGTCCGACTTTCCGGCGATGTTCACGGCCGAGCAAGCGGCGGCGATCCGCTCAGGTTGCGGGTTGGACGATGACGCGCTGGCATTCGCGCTGCTGCCGCTGGCGGCGGCCTGCTCGTTAACCCCGATATCGCATTTCCACGTCGGCGCCATCGCGCGCGGGCAAAGCGGCAATCTCTATTTCGGCGCCAATATGGAATTCAGCGGCGCGCCGCTGCAGCAATCCGTACATGCGGAACAAAGCGCAGTGACTCACGCCTGGCTGCGCGGCGAAAAAGCGCTGGCCTCGATCACCGTCAACTATACGCCGTGCGGCCACTGCCGCCAGTTTATGAATGAGCTGAACAGCGGCGGCGCGCTGCAAATCCGTTTGCCTGGCCGCGCGCCGGCCACGCTGGCGGACTATCTGCCGGACGCCTTCGGCCCGAAAGATCTGGATGTCGCTTCACTGCTGATGGACGAGGTCAATCACGCGCATCAACTGCCGCTGAACGATGCGCTGACGCGAGCGGCGCTGGCGGCGGCCAACCGGAGCCACGCGCCGTACAGCAACGCCCACAGCGGCGTGGCGCTGGAAACGGCAGACGGCAATATCTACGCCGGCCGCTATGCGGAAAACGCCGCTTTTAACCCGAGCCTGCCGCCGCTGCAGGCCGCGCTGATCCTGCTGAATCTCTCCGGCGGCGACTGCCGGGCTATCCGTCGCGCCGTCCTGGCCGAACCGCAGGACGCGAGCATCAGTCAGTGGGATGCCACCCGCGTCACTCTGGCGGCGCTGGGTTGCCAAAACGTCAGCCGCGCCGCCTTCTAAGCGCACGACGGCGGAGCCATTCGGTTCCGCCGCTAACAGCACCGCCCGCCAAATACAATGCCCCGACGCCGCCAGAGACACTTTCTTTAGTTAAAAAATCATTTGATTGTCGATAATTACGCCAACCTGGTTCATCATCGGGCAACAAATGCTGTACATCTTCTCTTTATCTTTTAGGATCGTCGGCAATACAGTTATCTGATACGTGAAGAGTAAAACTGATGGAACTAGAATACGAAAGCAAACGCCCGCTCTATATCCCTTACGCCGGCCCGATTCTGCTGGAATTTCCGCTGCTGAACAAAGGCAGCGCTTTCACCGAGGAAGAACGTAGCCACTTCAACCTGCACGGCCTGCTGCCGGAAGCGGTGGAGACCATCGAAGAACAGGTGGAACGCGCCTACCGTCAGTATCAGGATTTCAAGAACGATAACGATAAGCACATCTACCTGCGCAACATCCAGGACACCAACGAAACCCTGTTCTATCGCCTGCTGGACTCGCACCTGAGCGAGATGATGCCAATCATCTACACCCCGACCGTCGGCGAGGCCTGTGAGCACTTCTCCGATATCTACCGCCGCGCGCGCGGGCTGTTCATCTCCTACCCGAACCGCGATCGCATCGATGACATGCTGCAAAACGCCACCAAGCAGAACGTCAAGGTGATCGTGGTGACCGACGGCGAACGCATTCTCGGCCTGGGCGACCAGGGCATCGGCGGCATGGGTATCCCCATCGGCAAGCTGTCGCTGTATACCGCCTGCGGCGGCATCAGCCCGGCCTATACCCTGCCGGTAGTGTTGGACGTCGGCACCAACAACCCGCAGCGCCTCAACGATCCGCTGTACATGGGCTGGCGCCATCCGCGCATCTCCGGCGAGGAATACCACGCCTTCGTCGAAGAGTTTATTCAGGCGGTCAAACGCCGCTGGCCGAACGTGCTGCTGCAGTTCGAAGACTTCGCGCAGAACAACGCCACCCCGCTGCTGAACCGCTACCGCGACGAGATCTGCTGCTTTAACGACGACATCCAGGGCACCGCCGCGGTCACCCTCGGCAGCCTGATCGCCGCCAGCCGCGCCGCCGGCAGCCAGCTGCGCGATCAGACCGTCACCTTCCTCGGCGCCGGTTCCGCCGGCTGCGGCATCGCCGAGCAGATCATCGCGCAGATGAAGTCCGAGGGGTTGAGCGAAGACGAAGCGCGCGCCCGCGTATTCATGGTTGACCGTTTCGGCCTGCTGACCGACAAACTGCCGAACCTGCTCGACTTCCAGAGCAAGCTGGTGCAGAAGAGCGACAACCTGGCCGGTTGGGAAACCGCCAGCGACGCCATCTCGCTGCTGGACGTGGTGCGCAACGCCAAGCCGACCATTCTGATCGGCGTTTCCGGCCAGCCAGGGCTGTTTACCGAAGAGCTGATCCGCGAGATGCACAAGCACTGCGAACGCCCTATCGTGATGCCGCTGTCCAACCCAACCTCGCGCGTGGAAGCCCGTCCGGAAGACATCATTAACTGGACCGACGGCGCCGCCCTGGTCGCGACCGGCAGCCCGTTCGCGCCGGTAAGCTACAAAGAGCAGCTGTACCCGATTGCTCAGTGCAACAACTCCTACATCTTCCCGGGCATCGGTTTGGGCGTGCTGGCCTCCGGCGCCACCCGCGTCACCGACGCCATGCTGATGGCCGCCAGCCGCGCGCTGGCGGATTGTTCGCCGCTGGCGACCGACGGCCACGGCGCGCTGCTGCCGAATATCGACGATATTCAGGGCGTATCGAAGTGCATCGCCATGGAAGTGGGCAAAGCGGCGCAGCTGCAGGGTGTGGCGATCGTCACCTCCGAAGACGCACTGTCGAAAGCCATCGAGCACAACTTCTGGCGGCCGCAGTACCGCAGCTATAAGCGCACCTCGTTCTGATTGACGCGCTGAAATGACCCAGCCCGGCTTCGCCGGGCTTTTTTGTGCGGCAAAACCGCCGAAAAATGCGGCGACGCGCGTGCTTCAGGCGGTTCGCGTCTTGCGTCGGTCGGTCAGGTAAAGTAGCCTTGATCCATCTTTTTCAGCCCGGCGCGCGTAAGGCAACAACATGTGGAAACGCCTGATAATCAGCCTGTTCATCATCATTGCGGTGTTGATGGGCTCGGCTATTGCGCTCGATCGCTGGATCAGCTGGAAAACCGCGCCTTACGTCTACGACGAACTGCAGGAATTACCGCATCGCCAGGTCGGCGTAGTGCTCGGCACCGCCAAGTATTATCGCACCGGCGTGATCAACCAGTACTACCGTTACCGCATTCAGGGAGCGATCAACGCCTATAACAGCGGCAAGGTGAAATACCTGCTGCTGAGCGGCGACAATGCCCAGCAAAGCTATAACGAACCGATGACCATGCGCCGCGATCTGATCGCCGCCGGCGTGGCGCCGAGCGATATCGTGCTGGATTACGCCGGCTTCCGCACCCTGGATTCCATCGTGCGCACCCGCAAGGTGTTCGACACCAACGATTTCATCATCATCACCCAGCGCTTCCACTGCGAGCGCGCGCTGTTTATCGCCCTGCACATGGGCATTCAGGCGCAGTGTTACGCGGTGCCGTCGCCAAAGGACATGATGACGGTGCGCGCCCGCGAGATCTTCGCCCGTCTGGGCGCGCTGACCGATCTGTACATCCTCAAGCGCGAGCCGCGCTTCCTCGGCCCGCTGATCCCGATCTCCGCCATGCACACCGTGCCGGAAGACGCCCAGGGTTATCCCGCCGTCTCGCCGGAACAGTTGGTGGAGCTGGAGCACAAGCTGAAAGAAGAGAAGCAGAAAGCCAAACAGCCTTGACGCGGCAAACGCCCAAAAAAGCCGGAAAAATAGGCCTAATGCCGGTCACTTAAGCCTGACTGGTATTTTTTATCCAGTCTCTTTACGTGACGTGCAGGATGAATTGCCGTAAATCCCCCGAATTTCTCTGTTACTACAATGAACGGCAATTGGAGGGGCCGAAGGCGCGGCCCCTCCACCCGCGCCCTTGCTTAACACCGTCTGTCCGCTGTGCGGAAATTACTCGGCCCACCCTGGGCCTCGCCCCTTCGGGGCCGCTGCAAGCAGCGTTCAAATCTGCTCCCGGCAGATTTGTCCTCGCCGCGTCTGCATTGTCGGGCGGGTCGGCTGCGACAAACGTCCCTGTTAGTCTCGCCTCAACCGGCCTTCCCTGGCCGGTTGCCCCTGACAACGCTGTCTTGCTCGGCAGCCGGTGATGCGCGCCTAAGGTCAACACCCGAGCTGGCAGCTACCGGGCAACCTGTCCCTTATGAGGTTATGACAGAGAAGCGAAATCGGAGATGAGCACGGTATTGGACGCCCTTGAAGACGCCGAACGCAGGCATAGCGCATTAGGAGAAACCGCCATGGACGGCGGTTTCAGGAGAGACAGGCAGGGACGCCTGTCGCAACCGGCCTCAATGCGGTATGGCGGAGAGAGGACAAATCTGCCTGGAGCAGATTTGAACGCTGCTTGCAGCGGCCCCGAAGGGGCGAGGCCCAGGGATGGGCTGAGTAACGTTGGCAAAGCCAACCGTCTGATAGGGCAAAGGCGCGGGTTGCCAGGGGCCGCGCCTTCGGCCCCTGGCTCGGTCGAGGTGCTGGAGCCTCATGATGCACCTCTCATTTATCGACCGAAAACGACTCGAGTACTTCAAAAAAACGCTAACTGACCAGCATTAGGCAATAGGCCGGCCTTGTCGTCTGTGCTGCGGTAAATCTACTTCTTCTTGGCGTATTTCAACGAGTCCAGCGCCACAGCGAAGATGATGATGCTGCCCTTGATGATGTACTGCCAGTACGGGTTGATGCCGATATAGGTCAGGCCGTAGTTGATGACGGTAAAGATGATCACCCCGGTCACCACGCCCCACACCGTCCCCACCCCGCCGGCAAACGAGACGCCCCCCACCACGCAGGCGGCGATGGCGTCCAGCTCATACATAAAACCGAGGTTGTTGGTGGCGCTGCCGATGCGCCCCGCTTCCAGCAAGCCGCCGAAGGCATAGAACACGCCGGACAGCGCATAGATCATGATCAGGTTCAGCGGCACGTTGACGCCGGACACTTTGGCCGCTTCCGGGTTGCCGCCGATGGCGAAGATGTTCTTGCCGAAGCGGGTCTTGGTCCACAGGATCCAGACAAATATGATGGCAATCAGCGCATAGAAGGTGATGTACGACAGCTTGAAGTCGCCGAAGCGCAAGAAGCCTTGGGCAAAGGTGGAGAACTTCGGATCGAAGCCCGCGACCGGCGACGCGCCGACCGAATCGTAATACAGCGAGTTGATGCCGTAGACGATGATCATGGTGCCCAACGTGGTGATGAACGGCGTCACGTTGAGGTAGGCGATAATCAGGCCGTTAACCAGACCGATCACCGCGCCGACCGCACACACCAGCAGGATGACCACGGGAATCGACCAGGTTTCCATGTGCGGGAACACTTTGTTGACGTTATCCATCGACTGCAGCAGCGTGGCCGCCACCACCGCCGCCAGCCCCACCTGCCGCCCGGCGGACAGGTCGGTGCCCTGGGTCACGATCAGCCCCGCCACGCCCAGCGCGATGATGATTCGCACCGAAGACTGCGTCAGGATATTGCTCAGGTTCATCAGGCTGAGGAAAGTGGGGTCCTGAATGATGATGATGGCCAACAACACCAGCAACACCACGTAAATGCCGCCTTCCTTAAAATAGGTAAATAAGGTTTTTTTATTTAGCGCGTTCATAATTCGAATCCTTAAAGGTGCAGGGAGGCGAGACGTAAGATTTCATTCTGCGAGGTCTGCTTGGTGTTAACGATGCCCGCAACCTGGCCGTTGCTCATCACCAAAATGCGGTCGGTGATCCCCAAAAGCTCCGGCATTTCGGACGAGACGATAATGATCCCCTTGCCCTTCTTCGCCAGCTCGGTCATCAGCTGATAGATCTCGAACTTGGCGCCCACGTCGATGCCGCGCGTCGGTTCATCCAGCATCAGGATCTCCGGCTGCGTCAGCAGCCAGCGGCCGATGATCACCTTTTGCTGATTGCCGCCGGACAGCGAGCCGATATGGGTGTGATGCCCCGGCGTTTTCACCCGCATGGCGTCGATCACCCACTGGGTGTCGCTCTTCATCCGCGCGTTGTCCAGCAGACCGAGCTTGTTTTTATAATTGCGGATGTTGGAGATCAGCGAGTTGAAACCCACGTCGAGGTAGGCGTAAATCCCGGTGGATCGCCGCTCTTCGGTCACCAACGCGAAACCGTGGTTAATCGCTTCGTTGGCGCTGTGGTTGTCGATCGCCTTGCCGTGCAGCTTGATAGTGCCCGCCACCTTCTCGCGAATGCCGAACAGCGTCTCGACGATGTCGGTGCGTTTGGCGCCCACCAGCCCGGCGATGCCGAGGATCTCGCCCTGGTGCAGATCGAAGGACACATCGAGGATCGAAGGCTGCCGCAGCGACGTCAGGTTCTTCACCTCGAGGATCACCTCACCCGGCGTGTTCTGCCTGTCGGGGAAACGCTGGCTCAGCGAGCGGCCGACCATCATGGCGATGATCTTGTCCATATCCAGCCCTTCCAGCGGCTGGGTGGCGATCCACTGGCCGTCGCGCAGCACCGTTATCTCGTCACACAGCTGGAAGATCTCTTCCATCTTGTGCGAGATATAGACGATGCCGCAGCCGCGCTCTTTCAGCTTGCGGATGATGGTGAACAGGTGATTGACCTCTTTCTCCGTCAACGAAGAGGTCGGTTCGTCCATGATGACGATCTTGGCGTCATAGGAAAACGCCTTGGCGATCTCGATCATCTGCATCTGCGACACCGACAGGTTGCCCACCTTTTCGCGCGGGTTGATGTCGATATCCAGCTCGTCGAAGATCGCCTGAGTGTCTTTGAACATCTTGTCCTGATCGACGAACAGGCCTTTGGTCGGGTAGCGTCCCAGCCACATGTTGTCCATCACGGTGCGTTGCAGCACCAGGTTCAGCTCCTGATGCACCATGGAAACGCCGTGCTCCAGCGCTTCCTTCGAGCTCTTGAAGTCGATTTCCCGGCCCTGAAATACAATGCTGCCGCTGTCTTTTTTGTAAATGCCGAACAGGCATTTCAACAACGTCGATTTCCCCGCGCCGTTCTCCCCCATCAGGGCGTGAATGGAGTGCGGACGGACGCGTAAATTGACATTGTCCAAGGCTTTGACGCCGGGAAATGACTTACAAATATCCGTCATTTCCAGCAGAAATTCGCGTGAGCTATCGGCCATAAATACACCTGGCTTAACGATCTTGCAGTCGTAAACATCCCCGCCGGCGGTATTCCTGGTGTTGGCGCCGCAGGCGGGGTCTTAGCGGGATCTCAATTCTTATTTAATAAACTGAGACAGGTTGTCTTTATCTACGCCGACGTAAGGAATACGCACGACTTTATTTTCGATTTTATATTGGGTGCCTTCGGTGGCCGGTTTGCCCGCCGCCAGGTTTTTCGCCAGCTCGAAGGTGGCCTTCGCCTGATTGTCGGCGTCATTCAGCACCGTGCCCGCCATCGCGCCGGATTTCACCAGCGCCAGCGCTTCAGGCAGCGCATCCACGCCGAACACCGGAATACTGGTCTTGTTGTGCGCTTTCAGCGCTTCCACCGCGCCCATCGCCATGGCGTCGTTGTTGGCGATCACCACTTCGATCTTGTTGGCGTTCGGGCCGGAGAGCCAGGCGTCCATCTTGTCTTTCGCCTGCGCGGTATCCCACATCGCGGTATCCAACTGCAGCTGTTGGGTCTTGATGCCTTTCTCGTTCAGCGTTTTCACCACGTAGGTGGTGCGCGCTTCGGCATCCGGGTGGCCCGGCTCGCCCTTCAGCAGCACGAATTGGATCTGGCCGTCTTTGTTCAGATCCCAGGCCGGATTGGCTTTCCAGTGTTTGGCGATCAGTTCGCCCTGGATCACACCGGACTCTTTGGAGTCGGTGCCGACGTAATACGCCTTGTCATAGCTGTCCAGCGCTTTGCGGGAAGGTTCTTTGTTGTAGAACACCACCGGGATATCGTTTGCGCGCGCCTTATCGATAACCACCGGCGCCGCGGCCGGGTCGACCAGGTTGATCGCCAGCGCTTTCACGCCCTTGGCCAGCAGCACGTCGATCTGATCGTTCTGTTTGGACTGGTCGTTCTGCGAGTCATTCATCAACAGGGTAACGTCCGGTGAAGCCTTGGCGTCTTTCTCGATCGCTTTGCGCACCACTGACATGAAGTTGTCGTCGTATTTGTAAATCGTGACGCCAATACGGGTATCAGCATGGGCTGCGGCGCCAAACATCATGGCAGCGGCCATGGCGGCCAGGGTGAAAACCTTCTTATTCATTGTCAATCTCCGGTTCTGTGTAGGGTATTACTCGTCTTTGAGCCAATGGTCACCGGCAGTGCGCGCACCCCAGGCCAGGCGATTTCCACTCAACACCTGTCGTCCGTGGATCTTGTTATTTCCGAGAAATGCTGTGTCAGCGCGAGATAAACGGTTACAGCGGCAAGGGCCTTTGCGCCTGAAAACGCCTAGAGCATAGACGGCGCGATGTTAATATTCTGTGAATTTTCTCACAGATTGAAAACGGTTACACAAGATTAAATCGTCAGAGAGTGACCGTCGCCTCACTTTGCCAGGGGGCGACAGAATGGCGCCGCACCAGCGTCGGCATGAACAGATGGCTCGCCTGCGGCTCCGCCAGGCCTGCTGCGCCCTGTAATGCCAGCTCGGTCGCCAACGTGGCCATCGAAACGATCGGGTAACGCACCGTGGTGAGTTTGGGGCTGGTGTAGCGCGCGATGGGAATGTCGTCGAAGCCGATCAGCGAGAAATGCTGCGGCACCGTGATACCGTTTTCTTTCAGCACCGCCATGGCGCCGGCGGCCATGGCGTCGTTGTAGGCAAACACCGCGCTCAGCTGTAAGTTGCGCCCCAGCAGCTCGACCATCGCCGCCTCGCCGCCCTGCAGATCCGGCGAACCGTACGCGCGCCAGCTGTCGGGCGTCACCAGCCCGGCGGCGGCCATCGCCTGCGCATAGCCTTGCTGACGCAGCGGCCCGTCTTCGATCGGGTGATTGGAGCCCAGATAACCGATGCGCCGATGGCCCTGCGAGAGCAGAAGACGCATCGCCATGTCAGCGCCACTGACGTTGTCCAGCCCAACGCAGCGCGGCTCATAGCCGGGGATAATCCGATTGATCAGCACCATGCCCGGCACCTGATCCAGAAAGCCGATCAGTTCGGCGTCGCTCAAGGCTTTGGCGTGAACAATCAGGGCGTTACAGCGCTGACGGATCAGCACTTCGATCGCATGGCGCTCTTTGTCCGCCTGATGATAACTGTTGCCGATCAGCAGATACTTGTGGTGTTTCTGCGCCACCGTGTCTACCGCTTTCACCAGCGCGCCGAAGAACGGATCGGACACGTCCATCACCACCACGCCCAGCGTATCGCTGCTTTGGGTCGCCAGCGCCTGTGCATTGGCGTTGGGGCGGTAGCCCAGTTCCGCCACCGCCTGCAGCACCTGTTCGCGCGTCTCTTTGCTGGTCAGCGCGCTGTGATTGAGCACGCGAGACACGGTCGCCACGGAGACGCCGGCGCGTTTCGCCACGTCGCGAATAGTGATCGGATGAACTGGAGGCATGCGGGATCCTGAAATCGGGGTAGTGGCCGGTGGCGCTATCCTACCCCGATTGACCCGCAGCGCTGCGTGAATTACGTCACAGGAAAGAAAACGTTTACATACATTTTTTTAACCTGCCGATGGGCGCTCACTTCAGCGCTTTGGATTCCGTTTCACCGGCGGCCATCTGCGTCAATTTGCGCCACAGCCATTCCATCGGCCCCTGTTCGAAGTAACGCAGCCACAGTGCGGAAAAGACCAGGTTGACCCACCAGACCAGCGGCACAAACGCCAACAGCTGCAGCCGGTCGAACTGCTCATAGAGGCCAAAGCGATAAAACAGCGTAGTGCAGATCAGCGTTTGCAACAGGTAGTTGCTCAGCGCCATGCGCCCCACCTGGCTCAGCCAGTGGGCGATGCGCAGACGCGACAGCGTGGGCCAGAAACCGTAACACAGCGCCAGATAGCCCAGCGCCTGCAGCGGCGCGCCCAGCTCGCGCGGCACCTGCAGCAGGAAACCGCTCCAGCGATAGTCCCAGTGCACCTGCCATTGCAGCGCCACCGCCGGCAGTTGGATCAGCACGGACAGCGGCAACAGCCACGCCGCCTGCCGCAGGTAATAGCCGGAGGAATAGCTGCCGCGCAGCCAGCCGCTGCGCATTAGCCCGGCGCCGAACAGCATCAGCCCCGCCAGCTCCCAGCCATACTGCGCGCCGATGGCCAGCAGGCTGGACGAGAGCAGATCGGCGCGGCTGCGCCAGGCTTCGAAACCGCCCTGCAGCTTCCAGAACTTCTCGTACTGCAATTCCGCCACGCCCGGCTGCCAGAAGCTGCCCGGTTCACTGTGCGAGACAAAACCGAGCAGCAGCAGCACCGCCACGCCGATCAGGTAGAGCACCACGCCGGTTTTCAGCAGCTGGAATGTGTCTTTGGCTTCGCGGATCATGCGCCAGCACACTAAGCCGATTAGCCCGTAAGCCAGCAGAATGTCGCCGTCCCACAGGAAGATGGCGTGCGCGAGGCCGAACAGCACCAGCCATGACAGCCGCGCGCGGATCCAGCTTTTGCCGCGCCGCAGCAGCATTTGCAGCCCGGCGCCGAACAGCAGCGCGAACATCGCCAGGAACTTGGCCTGGGCGAAAAGATCCAGCAGCGCCCAGGTCCAGGCGTCGCGCGATGACGGCATCCCCAGATAGGCCGGATTGAGGTAGGCGGCCTTCGGCAAGCCGAAGGCGCTGATGTTCAGCAATAAGATGCCGAGGATGGCGATGCCGCGCACGCAGTCCAGCGTAGCGATGCGCGGCAGAGGATGACTGTTCATTTTTTATCGCTGTCTTCCGCTCATGAAAAAGGCGCCCGCAGGCGCCTGTTGTCGTTTTGCGAGTCGCCCCGCAACGCCATCACCCCTGGTGATGGCGCACCGCGCGCAGGAACTCCTGGCGGGTATTTTGGCTGGACTTGAACAGCCCCCCCAACGAGGTGGTGGTGGTGGCGCTGGTCGCGTCGCGAATGCCGCGCGCTTTGACACAATAATGGACTGCATCGATCGATACCGCCACGTTATTGGTGCCGAGCAGGGTCTGCAGCGCCACCAGGATCTGCTGGGTCAGGCGCTCTTGCACCTGCGGACGCTGGGAGAAGAACTGCACAATGCGGTTGATCTTCGACAGACCGATCACCGAGTCTTTCGGGATATAGGCCACGGTGGCCTTGCCGTCGATGGTGACGAAGTGGTGTTCACAGGTGCTGGTCAGCGTGATATCGCGCACCGTCACCATCTCATCCACCTTCATTTTGTTCTCAATGACGGTGATTTTCGGGAAGTTGGCGTAGTCCAGACCGGAGAAGATCTCGTCGACATACATTTTGGCGATGCGATGCGGCGTTTCCGCCAGGCTGTCGTCAGACAGATCGAGATTCAGCAGCTGCATGATTTCGGTCATGTGCTCTTTGATGCGACGCTTGCGCGTTTCGCGATCCAGCACTTCCCCGCGCAGCGGTGTCTCCAGACCACGCTCTTCCAGTGCCGCATGCACCAGCGCGGCTTCTTTACTTAATGATGTCATGTATTTGTTCTCCTGCGGACGGAACCCGCCGGCGGCCTGATAGGGCGTGCGGCCGGCGAATTGCTTGCTCTCGTGACGGCAGAGTTTTCGTGGTGGATAACGTGAACCCGGTCAAGATTTTGCCCCCACTGTAGATGAGAGCGCGGCGATTATCCAGTGATAGTGCTTCATCCAGAGGTGAAATCTTCGCATTTAGCACAATCAGGCCGGCTGCGGGTCTCCACGCTTTTTGTATGGATTTTAATCACCGAGTCGCCGTTTTTTGCGCCAACCGCCGCGCCGGGGTATTCACCGCCAGCCCTCCGGCCACCAACAGCGCTATCACCGCCACATACAGCGCCGGTTCCAATCGATGGGTCAAGGCGGTCGACAGCGCCGACAGCATCGGCCCAACCAGCTGGCCGATCGCATAACCGGTGGTCAGCAATCCGGCCATGTAGCGCGCATGGCGCGGCGCCAGTTCACGGCCGTGCTGCAGGGCAAGCTGCACCACGCAGAGGAAACCGCCGCCGGTCAGCAACGCCCCGAGCGCCAGGCCGGCCACGCCCGGCACCACTTCGGCGCTCAGTACGCCGAGCGCCTGTACCCACAGCGTGATCGCCAACCGGGTTTGGGTAGTCAGCCGATGGCGGGTCACAATGCCGATAACGATCCCCAGCACCGCCGCGCCGCCGAACACCGGCCAGACGAACTGTGCGAACAGGCTGTCGGGAAAACGCGCCGCCGCCATCTGCGACAAGAAGGTCGCCGGCAGGATATAGCCGAAGCCGGCCAGGCTGTAGCTCCACACCAGACGCTTGAGCGCCGGCGTCAGCAGCAGCGGCTCCGGGGCCACGTCCGGGCGATGCAGCTCGCCGCTGCGCGGCAGAAAGGCGCTAATCCCCCCGACCAGCACCAGCGCCAGCCCGCCATACACCAGCCAGGCCTGCGCCGCCGTCAGCCCCAGCGCGTTGATGCCCACCGCCAGCATGCCGCTGAGGAAGATGCCGGCGCCCGGCCCGGCGAACACCGCCGCGCTCAGCGCCGGCCGGCCGTAGTGCGCCAACCGCTCGTTGGTCCAGGCCGCCACCAGCACCATCGCCCAGCCGCTGGCCCAGCCGATGACGAAGCGCAGCGCGCCGTGGGTCCATTCATCCTGCGCCAACGCCGACAGCAGCGTCAGCGCCATCGCACCCCATACGCCCAGCCACAGGCGCCGCTCGACGTGGCGCGTGGCGCGCATCGCGTCGTAGGCGCCGCACAAATAGCCCAAATAGTTGATCGCCGCCACCAGCCCGGCGCCGGTCAGGCTGAACTGGTGGTCAGCGATCATCAGCGGCACCTGAGGGGTGAAAGCGAAGCGGCCAATGCCCATCGCCACGATCAGCGCGGCAAACCCGCTCAAGGCAATACGTAAAGCCATACCGGTATCCAAAAGGTTAAAAGAAAGTTGCCAGTATCATGCCGCAGTATTAAACTCACAAAAACTGAATAATAGTTATCAAGTTCATCACGAAACGAGAATATTATGGATCTGACTCAGCTTCGCATGTTCTGCTGCGTAGCGGAAACCGGCTCGGTCGCCCGCGCCGCCGAGCAGCTGCACCGCGTGCCGTCGAATCTGACCACCCGGCTGCGCCAGCTCGAGCAGGAGCTGGGCGCCGATCTGTTTATCCGCGAAAAACAGCGCCTGCGCCTGTCGCCGATGGGCCATAACTTTCTGTGCTACGCCAATCGCATCCTGGCGCTGAGCGACGAGGCGATGAGCATCACCCATGCCGGCGAACCGGCGGGCAACTTTGCTCTCGGCTCGATGGAGAGCACCGCCGCCACCCGCCTGCCCTCGCTGCTGGCGGCTTACCACCAGCGTTTCTCGCAGGTGTCTCTGTCGCTGACTACCGGCACCTCCGGCGAAATCGCCGATCGGGTGCGCGCCGGCACGCTGGCGGCAGCGCTGGTCGACGGCCCGGTGCCCTATGACGAGCTAAACGGCTGCATCGCCTATCCTGAACATATGGTGGTGATCTCCTGTCTCGATCACGCGCCGATCCACAGCGCCAAAGACGCCAACGGCGAAACGCTGTTCGCCTTTCGCGCCAGCTGTTCCTACCGCCTGCGGCTGGAGGCCTGGTTCAAGCGCGAAGGCGCGCGGCCGGGGCAGATCATGGAGATCCAGTCCTATCACGCCATGCTGGCCTGCGTCGCCAGCGGCGCCGGGCTGGCGATGATCCCGCATTCGGTGCTCAGCCTGCTGCCGGGCCATGAGCGGGTTCGGGTTCACACCCTGCCGCCGGACGTGGCCGACACCGCCACCTGGCTGCTGTGGCGCCGCGACGCGTTCGGGCCGAACGTGCGCGCGCTGAAAGAATTGATTATTGAACAGACGGAAACCGCCGCTGTTGATGAAAGCACCCCCAACGACTTATCAGACGTTGTCGATATCGCCTGATTTAAAAAGAAAACCACTGAGGAGACTATGATGGAGATGATCAAAACCCGCGCCGCCGTTGCCTGGGGCCCGAACCAGCCGCTGAAGATCGAAGAAGTCGAGCTGATGCCACCGCAAAAAGGCGAAGTGCTGGTGCGGATCGTCGCCACCGGCGTTTGTCACACCGACGCCTACACCCTGTCCGGCAAAGATCCGGAAGGCGTGTTCCCGGCGATCCTCGGCCACGAGGGCGGCGGCGTGGTGGAAGCGGTCGGTGAAGGCGTCACCAGCGTGGCGGTCGGCGATCACGTGATCCCGCTCTACACCCCGGAGTGCGGCGAGTGCAAATTCTGTAAATCCGGCAAGACCAACCTGTGCCAGGCGATCCGCTCCACTCAGGGCAAAGGCCTGATGCCGGACGGCACCACCCGCTTCTTCAAGGACGGCAAGCCGATCTTCCACTACATGGGCACCTCCACCTTCTCCGAATACACCGTGGTGCCGGAAATTTCACTGGCGAAAATCAACAAGGAAGCGCCGCTGGAGGAAGTGTGCCTGCTGGGCTGCGGCGTCACTACCGGCATGGGCGCGGTGATGAACACCGCCAAAGTGCAACCGGGCGACACCGTGGCGATCTTCGGCCTGGGCGGCATCGGCCTGTCGGCGATCATCGGCGCGCAGATGGCCGGCGCGGGCCGCATCATCGGCATCGACATCAACACCAGCAAGTTCGATCTGGCGCGCAAGCTGGGCGCTACCGATCTGATCAACCCGAAAGACTATGACAAACCGATTCAGGAGGTGATCGTCGAGCTGACCGACGGCGGCGTCGACTTCTCCTTCGAGTGCATCGGCAACGTCAACGTGATGCGTTCCGCGCTGGAATGCTGCCACAAGGGCTGGGGGGAATCGGTGATCATCGGCGTCGCAGGCGCCGGCGAAGAGATCTCGACCCGGCCGTTCCAGCTGGTCACCGGCCGCGTCTGGCGCGGCTCGGCATTCGGCGGCGTCAAGGGCCGTTCGCAGCTGCCGGGCATCGTCGAGCGCTATCTGGACGGCGAATTCGCGCTGAACGACTTTATCACCCACACCATGGGGCTGGAGCAGATCAACGAAGCGTTCGATTTGATGCACGAAGGCAAATCGATCCGTTCCGTCATCCACTTCGACAAATAAGCCAGGAGGCAGAGATGACGTTGTCATTGGAACTTCTCGAAGAGCACCGCATGTTCGGCGGCTGGCAACAGCGTTATCGCCACGCGGCGCAGAGCCTGAATTGCAACATGACATTCAGCATCTACCTGCCGCCGCCGCGCGATGACAACCCGCCGCCGGTGCTGTACTGGCTGTCGGGGCTGACCTGCAACGACGAGAACTTCACGTTGAAAGCCGGCGCGCAGCGCATCGCCGCCGAGCTGGGCCTGGTGCTGGTGATGCCGGACACCAGCCCGCGCGGCGACGAGGTGCCGAACGACGAAGGCTACGACCTGGGCCAGGGCGCCGGGTTCTACCTGAACGCCACCCAGGCGCCGTGGGATCGTCACTTCCGCATGTACGACTACATCAGCGCCGAACTGCCGGCGCTGATCGAACAGCACTTCAGCGTCAGCGATCGTCAGTCGATCTTCGGCCACTCGATGGGCGGCCACGGCGCGCTGATGATGGCGTTTCGCAACCCGCAGCGCTTCCGCTCGGTATCGGCCTTCGCGCCGATCGTCAACCCGTGCCAGGTGCCGTGGGGCCGCAAGGCGTTCACCGCTTATCTGGGCAGCGACGAGAGCCAGTGGCTGCAGTACGACAGCTGCCATCTGCTGGCCAGCGGCGCGGAGAAAATGCCGGTCCTTATCGATCAGGGCGACGACGACCAGTTCCTGGCCGATCAGCTGCAGCCGGCGCGGCTGGCCGAACTGGCGCGCCAGCGCGACTGGCCGCTGACGCTGCGCATTCAGCCGGGGTACGATCACAGCTACTTCACCATCGCCACCTTCGTGGAAGATCACCTGCGTTTCCACGCCGAGCACCTGTTCCGCTGATAAAAAAATCCGGGCGGTTTAACCGCCCGGATTTCTTCAAAAGCCATCAATCATCTTCGTGCTAACAATACAGCTTATTGAACGGATAATGGCACTGAGACGTCATTTGAGCCCGTTCAAATATGCGCCATACGTTAAAGCATCACCCCTTCAGTTTCGGATCGAGCGCGTCGCGCAATCCGTCGCCCAATAGGTTGAACGCCAGCACGGTGATGAATATCGCCAGGCTGGGGAAGATCGCCACGTGCGGCGCGATCACCATATCGGCGCGCGCTTCGTTGAGCATCGCCCCCCACTCCGGCGTCGGCGGCTGGGCGCCCAGCCCCAAAAACGACAGGCTGGCGGCGGTGATGATCGAGGTACCGATGCGCAGGGTGAAATAGACCACGATCGAAGACAGGGTGCCCGGCAGGATGTGCCGCAGGATGATGGTCCAGTCCGAGGCGCCGATGCTGCGCGCCGACTCGATATAGGTCAGGTGCTTCAGCACCAGCGTATTGCCGCGCACCAGGCGGGCGAAGGCCGGAATGCTGAAGATCGCCACCGCGACGATCACGTTGGCCATGCCGCTGCCCATGATCGCCACCACGCCGATCGCCAGCAAAATGCCGGGAAACGCGAACAGCACGTCGCAGACGCGCATGGTGAGGCGATCCCACCAGCCCTCATAGTAGCCGGCCAGCAGCCCCAGCAGGGTGCCGATCGCCCCGCCCGCCAGCACCGAGAACACCCCGGCCGCCAGCGAAATGCGCGTGCCCATCAGGATGCGGCTGAAAATATCGCGCCCGAGGGAATCCACCCCCAGCCAATGCATCAGCGAAGGCCCCTCGTTCAGCCGGTCGTAATCGAAGTAATTTTCCGCATCGAACGGCGCCAGATAAGGCGCCAGCAGCGCCGCCGCAATCAGCAGCAGCACCAACAGGCCGGCGACCAGCGCCGCCCGCTGGCGGCGAAAACGCCGCCAAAACTCACCCCACGGCGTGCGTACCGCGTTGGGGTCGATAAACGGCATCGCCTTCAATGCGGCGCTGCGCCGCCAATGCTTAATCATGCCGCGTCCTCATTGGTAACGAATCGCCGGGTTGATCGCCGCGTACAGCATATCCACCAGCAGGTTGATCAGGATGAACTCCAGCGAGAACAGCAGCACCTCGGCCTGGATCACCGGGTAATCGCGCATTTCCACCGAGTCCACCAGCAACCGCCCCAGCCCCGGCCAGTTGAACACCTTCTCCACCACGATCGAACCGCCGAGCAGGAAGCCGAACTGCAGCCCCATCATGGTCACTACCGGGATCATCGCGTTGCGCAGGCCGTGTTTCATCACCACCACGCTTTCCCGCACGCCCTTGGCGCGCGCGGTGCGCATGTAGTCCTCCTGCAACACCTCGACGAACGAAGCGCGGGTGAAACGCGCCATCACCGCCGCCACCGCCGCCCCCAAGGTGATAGAAGGCAGAATGTAGTGCCGCCAGCTGTCGGCGCCCACCGTCGGCAGCCACCCCAGCTCGACCGAAAACACCTGCATCAGCAGCATGCCGAGCGCAAAAGCCGGGAACGAGATCCCCGACACCGCCAGCGTCATGCCGAGGCGATCCGGCCAACGGTTACGCCACACCGCCGACACCACGCCGATCGCCAGACCGAACGCCACCGCCCACAGCATGCTGGCCACGGTCAGCCAGAAGGTCGGCATAAAGCGCGAGGCGATCTCTTCGCTCACCGGGCGCTTGGACACCATCGAGATGCCGAAGTCGCCCCGCAGCGCGTTGACGAAAAAGTGCGCGAACTGCTGCGGCAGCGGCTTATCCAGCCCCAAATCCTTGCGCACCAGCTGCACCACCGCCTCGTCGGCCTCCGGCCCCGCCGCCAGCCGCGCCGGATCGCCCGGCAGCAGGTGGACGAACAGGAACACCAGCACCGCCACGATCAGCAGCGTCGGGATCAGGCCCAGCAGTCGTTTCAGAAAATAATTGAGCATCTCATTCCTTCCCCCGCCCGCCGCCGTCGGGCCGCAGACGGGGATGGGCGCCTTATTTCAGATCGGCGTTATCAAAGTTGAACGAGGTATCCGGCATCACGTAGAAACCGCTCAGCTGTTTGCTGTTGGCCGACAACAAACGTTCGGTCGCCAGGAAGATCCAGGGCGCGTCGGCCCAGATGCGATCCTGCGCGTCCTGATACAATTTCTGCTTCTCGGCGCGATCGGTGGTCGCCAGCGCGTCGGTCAGATCCTTGTCCACCTGCGGGTTGCTGTAGAATGCGGTGTTGAACTGCTTCGGCGGCGCCGCCTGGGTGGAGAACAGCGGCGACAGCGCCCAGTCCGCTTCCCCGGTCGAGGCCGACCAGCCGGTGTAGAACAGCCGCACGCCGGTGTCTTTCACCCCGACGCTCTCCACCTGCGCCGCGCGCTGCCCGGCATCCATCGCCGTTACCGTCACTTTCACCCCCACCTGCGCCAGCTGCTGTTGGGTGAACTGCAGCACTTTCTGCGCGGTGCTGTGGTTGTGGGACGACCACAGCGTGGTGGTGAAGCCGTTCGGGTAACCGGCCTCTTTCAGCAGCTCACGCGCCTTGGCCGGATCGTACGGCCACGGCTTGTAGCGGGCGGCGAAGTCGATCGCCGGCGGCACCGGCCCTTCCGCCGGCACCGCATAACCAGCGAACGCCACCTTGATCAGCGCGTCCTTGTTAATCGCGTAGTTCAGCGCCTGGCGCACCTTCGGGTTGTCGAACGGCTTTTGAGTGACGTTCATGCTGATGTAACGCTGCAGGATCGACGGAGCAGCCACCACGTCCAGCTTGGCGTTGCCCTCCAGCACCTTGGCCTGCTCGTAAGGGATCGGGAAGGCGAAGGTCGCCTCGCCGGTCTGCAGCATCGCCGCGCGGGTGTTGTTATCCACCACCGGGCGCCAGGTGATGCTGTCGAGCTTCGGCAGCCCCGGCTGCCAGTAGCCGTCGAACTTCTTCACCTTGACGAAATCGGTCTGGTTCCAGGTCACGAACTGATATGGCCCGGTGCCGACCGGATGGAAACCGATCTCCTTGCCGTATTGCTTCAGCGCCGCCGGGGAGATGATCGCCGCCGCCGGGTGCGCCAGATTGTTGACGAACGCCGAGAACGGCGCCTTCAGCACGATCTTCACCGTATTGGCGTCCACCGCTTCGGTTTTGTCGATCATCTTGAACAGGTTGTAGCGCTTGAGGTGGCTGTCCGGGTTGCTGGCGCGATCGAGGTTGATCTTCACCGCCTCGGCGTTGAACGCAGTGCCGTCGTGGAATTTGATGCCCTGACGCAGTTTGACGGTATAGGTCAAGCCGTCTTTGCTGACCTCATAGCTGTCCGCCAGCACGTTTACCAGCTTCATGTCCTTGTCGAAGCCGAACAGCCCCTGATAGAAAGACTTGGCCACCGCCTGCGACAGCGTGTCGTTGGCGTCATAAGGATCGAGGGTGGTGAAGTTGGAGGCCACGGCGATCACCGCGTCCTTCGCCGCCCAGACCGGGCCGGTTCCCGCCGCCAGCAGTATGGCGGCCAACAGCGCATTGCGTTTGAATGTGTGCTTCATGTCGCTTGTCTCTCCTGAGGTCTTTAAAAAGCACCGGCGATCGGGTGGCGGGCGACAAAGTGCCCGGCGCCAACCTGCACCAACGGTGCGGTAACGGGTTCATCGCCCAGTGCGCGCACCGGGCTGGGGATCTCATCGGCCGGCAGCGGCTGCCGTTTGTGGGCATGAGCGGGATCGGCCACCGGCACCGCCGCCATCAGTTTGCGGGTATAGGGGTGCTGCGGATTGTCGAATACCGCCTGCCGCGGGCCGATCTCGACAATTTGCCCGAGGTACATCACCGCCACCCGGTGGCTGATGCGCTCCACCACCGCCATATCGTGTGAAATGAACAGAAAAGCAATGCCGAACTCGCGCTGCAGATCGAGCAGCAGATTGACGATCTGCGCCTGAATCGACACGTCCAGCGCCGAGACCGCCTCGTCGGCGATCACCACTTTCGGGTTCAGCGCCAGCGCGCGCGCGATGCAGATGCGCTGGCGCTGGCCGCCGGAAAATTCGTGCGGGTAGCGGCGCGCATGCTCCGGCTGCAGACCGACGCGTTCCAGCAGCCAGGCCACCCGCCTTTCCGCCTCACGGCCGCGCATCACGTTGTGCACCAGCAGCGGCTCCATGATGGAGAAACCGACCGTCAGGCGCGGATCGAGCGAGGCGTAAGGATCTTGAAAAATGAACTGAATATCGCGCCGCAGGTGCTGCAGCGCCGGCCCCTTCAACCGATCGATTCGCCGCCCGGCGAAGGTGATGGTGCCGCTCTGGCTGTCCACCAGCTTCAGCAAAGAACGCCCGGTGGTGGACTTGCCGCAGCCGGACTCGCCCACCAGCCCCAGCGTCTCGCCGGGGTAAAGATCGAAGCTGACGTTTTCCACCGCGTGCACCCGGCGAGTGACCCGATTGAACAGCCCGCCGCGCAGATCAAAACGCGTGACCAGATGCTCCACCCGCAGGATCGGCGCGGCGTCTGGCGGCACGGTATCCTGCGGCGCCGTATCCTCCTCGCCGCCCGGCAGCGAAAACTTCGCCGGCAGCGGCCGATCGGCCATCGCCCCCAGTTTCGGCACCGCCGCCAACAGCGCCCGGGTATAGGCCTGCTGCGGCGCGGCAAACAGCTCGCGCACCTGATTCTGTTCCACCTGTTCGCCGCGGCGCATCACCAACACCCGATCGGCGATCTCCGCCACCACGCCCATGTCGTGAGTGATGAAGATCACCCCCATCTGCATCTCCTGTTGCAGCACGCGGATCAGCTGCAGGATCTGCGCCTGAATGGTGACGTCGAGGGCGGTGGTGGGCTCATCGGCGATCAGCAGCGCCGGTTTGCAGGAGAGCGCCATGGCGATCATCACCCGCTGGCGCATGCCGCCGGAAAGCTGGTGCGGGTAGCGCCCCAGCACCTCTTTGGCCTCCGGAATACGCACCAGATCGAGCATGCGCAGCGCCTCCTGGCGCGCGCTGCGGCGATCCATGCCCTGATGCAGGCGCAGCGATTCGGCGATCTGCTCGCCGACCGGAAATACCGGGTTGAGCGAGGTCATCGGCTCCTGGAAGATCATCGCCATGTCGGCGCCGCGCACCGTGCGCAGCGTGCTCTGCGAGGCACGCGCCAGATCGAGCAGCGCGCCGTCGCGCCGGCGCAGCGTCATGGCGCCGCCGACGATGCGCCCGCCGCCCTGCTCCACCAGCCGCATCAGCCCCAGCGAAGTCACCGATTTGCCGGAGCCGGACTCACCGACGATCGCCAGCGTCTCGCCGCGATCGAGATCGAACGACAGGTTACGCACCGCTGCCACGGCGCCGTCCGGTTGAGGAAAGCTGATGCTCAGATCGCGCACCGTCAGCACCCGCTGCGGCGGCAATGACGGCCCGCCGCCAGCGGCGGGTCGAAGTGAAACGTCGGTCATGCACCCTCCCGGTGAACGCTTAGCGGTAAATCCCGACGGACGGCGCATCGCCGACATAGCCAAAACCGCGGTACATCCCCTCGCTGTTGAACGGCAGCGCGATATTGCCGTGGCGATCGACGGCGATCATACCGCCGCTGCCGCCCAGCGCCGGCAGCTTCTCCATCACCACCCGATCGCTGGCCTCTTGCAGGCTGAGCCCGCCGTATTCGATCAAGGCGGAGACGTCATAGGCCGCCACGCCGCGCATGAAGATTTCGCCGGTGCCGGTGCTGGAGACCGCCACGGTGGCGTTGTTGGCATAGCAACCGGCGCCGATGATCGGCGTGTCGCCCACCCGCCCGGCCTGCTTGTTGGTCATGCCGCCGGTGGAAGTGGCGGCGGCGAGGTTGCCCAGCGCATCCAGCGCCACCGCGCCGACGGTGCCGAATTTGCGATCGGGATCGAGCGGCTCGCCGGCCTGCGCCGCGCCGTCGTGATCGAGCAATACCCGCCCCTGCTCCGCCTGGGCGCGGTGCAGCTGATCAAAACGTTCCTGAGTAAAGAAGAAGTCGGGGGCGACCATTTCCAGGCCGTGGGCGGCGGCAAACTTCTCGGCGCCTTCGGCGGCAAACAGCACGTGTTCGCTGTTTTCCAGCACCGCGCGCGCCGCCAGCACCGGGTTGCGGACACGGCTGACGCCGGCGACGGCGCCGGCATCACAGGTGCGGCCGTCCATCACACAGGCGTCCAGTTCGTGGGTGCCCTGATGGGTAAACACCGAGCCTTTGCCGGCGTTGAACAGCGGGCACTCTTCGAGCAGCCGCACCGCTTCGGTCACCGCGTCCAGCGCGCTGCCACCCTGTGCCAATATCGCCTGACCGGCGGCCACGATCTCGGACAGCGCCTGAATGTACTGCCGTTCCTTTTCCGCACTCAGCGCCGCCCGGGTAATTGCGCCCGCGCCGCCATGAATGGCAATCACTGGTTTGCTCATTTGCCTGACACCCTGTGTTAATCCCGCCGTAGCACAGCGAATAAGCTGAGCGCGGTATCATTATTATTCAGTCTTTTTTCGATGCTATTTAGCCCGACTGTGGAAGTACAGCATAACGTCCACGCCCCACTTTTAGCGTAGTCCGCTTAGACCGTTTCGCACCTTGAAATAGCTTATTGGAATAAAAACAGCAGGTTATAAAAAGCAGCAAACCGCTGAGAGTGCGGCTGGGATTATTGGTAATTTCGCGAGAGGAAATAGCGGCATGGGGTCATGAAATAAACGTTCACGCTGAATAATCATTATTTCGACGCCCGGCCTGCCGTTTTTTTCCCGGCCGGGCGAAGATACTCCGCGATTAAAAACCGGAACCGGGTTGCTGTAAAAAGGCCTCTTCTTCCGGCGTGCTGATGCGCCCCAATATCGCATTGCGATGCGGGTAACGGCCGAAACGATCGATGATCGCCTTATGACGCAGTTCGAATTCCAGCTGATCGCCGTTATTGAGCTCGGTATACAACACCAGCGCCTGTTGGTGAATCAGCGGCGATTCCGAATGCATGAACGGCAGATAAAGGAAGCCGCGCTGCTCGCGGCTCAGCCGTTCGCACTCGCCGCTGCGGATCGCCTCCTGCGCCAGAATCAACGCCATGCCGTCGCAGGCGAACGACTGCGGCGTGCCGCGGAACAGGTTGCGGCTGAACTGATCGAGCACGATCACCTCCGCCAGCCGCCCTTCGATGGTGTCGCGCCAGTGAGCCAGCTCTCCCGCCGCCGCCGCCCGCCAGATTTCGCCGAAGCGGCTGTGCAGCAGACGATCGAAATCATCGTCCTTTTTGAACCACATCACCGGTTCGATCTCGTCGAACCAGAACTCGATAACCTGTTTATGCATCATGATTCTCCTCTGTTTTACGCAGTTTATACCCGATCGCCCCAGCGCCGCAGTGCGAAAGATGGCGGGCATAACCCGTTCTCCCCCCCGGCGTTCTCTGCCATAATACCCGCACTTTGTCGCTATCAATGCGCACCCTGATTACGGAGTTCCCCTTATGGATCATTGCCATACTTCCGATCTCATCTCCCTGGAGCAAGCGCTGGAAAAAATGCTCGGGCAGATCGCCCCGCTGCAACAGACCGAATCCGTCGCGCTGACCGCCGCCGCCGGCCGCATCACCGCCGCGCCGGTGGTCTCGCCCCTCGACGTGCCGCCGTTCGCCAACTCGGCGATGGACGGCTATGCGGTGCGCCTCGCCGATCTGGCGGCCAATGCGCCGCTGCCGGTCGCCGGGAAAGCCTTCGCCGGCGCGCCGTTCGACGGTGAATGGCCGGCCAACAGCTGCGTGCGCATCATGACCGGCGCGCCGATCCCGGCCAGGGCGGACGCGGTGATCATGCAAGAGCAGGCCGAAGTGAGCGACCAGGGCGTGCGTTTTACCGCCCCGGTAGAAGCCGGCCAGAATATCCGTTTGGCGGGTGAAGACATTCGCCAAGGCGCCAGCGTGTTGCCGGCCGGCGTGAAGCTGGGCGCCGCGCAGCTGCCGCTGCTGGCCTCGCTCGGGGTCGCCGAAGTGCAGGTGATGCGTAAGCTGAAGGTGGCGGTGTTCTCCACCGGCGACGAACTGCAGCCGGTCGGCCAGCCGCTGCAGGCGGGCCAGATCTATGACACCAACCGCTTCGCGGTGCGCCTGATGCTGGAGCAGCTGGGCTGCGACGTGCTCGATCTCGGCATTATCCGCGACGATCGCGATGCGCTGCGCGCCGCCTTCGAACAAGCGGACAGCCAGGCCGACGTAGTGATCAGCAGCGGCGGCGTCTCGGTCGGCGAAGCCGACTACACCAAACAGATGCTCGACGAGCTGGGCCAGGTCAGCTTCTGGAAGCTGGCGATCAAACCCGGCAAACCGTTCGCCTTCGGCAAACTGGGCCACGCCTGGTTCTGCGGCCTGCCGGGCAACCCGGTTTCCGCCGCCCTGACCTTCTACCAACTGGTGCAACCGCTGCTGGCGAAGCTGGCCGGCCACAGCGACTGGCGCCTGCCGCCGCGCTTGCGCGCGCGGGCGCTGACGCCGCTGAAGAAATCGCCGGGCCGCCTCGATTTTCAGCGCGGCGTGTTCAGCAGCAACGCCGCGGGCGAACTGGAGGTGAGCACCACCGGCCACCAGGGCTCGCACGTCTTCAGCTCCTACAGCCAGGGCAACTGTTTCATCGTGCTGGAGCGCGAACGCGGTTCGGTGGCGGCGGGTGAAACGGTGGAGATTGAGCCTTTCAACGCCCTGCTGAGGAGCTGAACATGTTGCCGGAATTGACCGACGCCGAAGCGCTGCGCTACAACCGCCAGATCGTGCTGCGCGGCTTTGACTTCGACGGCCAGGAGAAGCTGAAGGCCGCCCGCGTGCTGATCGCCGGGCTGGGCGGGCTGGGCTGCGCCGCCGCGCCTTATCTGGCGGCGGCCGGGGTCGGCCATCTGGTGCTGGTGGATTTCGACACCGTCTCGCTCTCCAATCTGCAGCGCCAGATCCTGCACCGCGACGATCGCATCGGCCAGAGCAAAGTCGCCTCCGCCAGGCAGGAACTGAGCGCCATCAATCCGCATATCCGCATCGACGCCATCGACGGTCGTCTGGAAGACGATGCGGTTGCAGCAGAGATCGCCGCCTGCGATCTGGTGCTGGACTGCACCGATAATGTGGCGGCGCGCGACGCGCTGAACCGCCTGTGCCACGCGCAGCAGAGGCCGCTGGTTTCCGGCGCGGCGATCCGCATGGAGGGCCAGCTCAGCGTGTTCACCTATCAGCCGGGCGAGCCCTGCTACCGCTGCCTGAGCCGGTTGTTCGGCGACAGCGCCCTCACCTGCGTCGAAGCGGGCGTGATGGCGCCGCTGGTCGGCACTATCGGCACCCTGCAGGCGATGGAAGCCATCAAGCTGTTGGCCGAGTACGGTCAGCCGCTGCGCGGCAAGCTGTTGATGTTCGATGCGATGAGCATGCAGTTCCGCGAGATGAAACTGCCGAAGGATCCGCACTGCGAGGTGTGCGGCGGAGAATGACGGATAAAAAAAGGGCGGGGTAATTCCCGCCCTGATGCGTTGCCGCGAGGGTTACACGATGCCCTGGCTGCGCAGATAGTCTTCGTAGTTGCCGGTAAAGTCGATCACCTTGTTCGGGGTGATTTCCAGAATCCGCGTCGCCAGCGAGCTGACGAACTCACGGTCGTGGGAGACGAAGATCAGCGTGCCTTCGTACATCTCCAGCGCCATGTTCAGCGATTCGATGGATTCCATATCCAGGTGGTTGGTCGGTTCGTCCATCACCAGAATATTTGGGCGCTGCATCATCAGCTTGCCGAACAGCATGCGACCCTTCTCACCACCGGACAGCACCTTCACTTTCTTCTTGATGTCGTCCTGGCTGAACAGCAAACGGCCCAGCACGCTGCGCACCGCCTGCTCGTCGTCTTTTTCCTGCTTCCACTGGCTCATCCAGTCGAACACGGTCAGGGTGTCGTCGAACTCGTATTCGTGATCCTGCGCGTAGTAACCGATACGGGCGTTTTCCGACCACTTGACGGTGCCGCTGTCCGGCTGTGCGTCGCCCACCAGCGTTTTCAGCAGGGTGGTTTTACCGATGCCGTTGGCGCCCAGCACCGCGACCTTCTCGCCCACTTCCACCATCAGGTTCAGCTTGCTGAACAACGGGCCTTCATCGAAGCCCTTGGTGAGCGCTTCCACTTCCAGCGCGTTACGGAACAGCTTCTTGTCCTGCTCGAAGCGGATGAACGGGTTCTGGCGGCTGGAGGCTTTCACCTCTTCCAGTTGGATCTTGTCGATCTGACGAGCGCGCGAGGTGGCCTGCTTGGATTTGGAGGCGTTGGCGCTGAAGCGGCTGACGAACGATTGCAGCTCATTGATCTGCGCCTTCTTCTTGGCGTTGTCCGCCAGCAGACGCTCGCGCGCCTGGGTGGCGGCGGTCATGTATTCGTCGTAGTTGCCCGGGTAAACGCGCAGTTCGCCGTAGTCCAGATCCGCCATGTGGGTGCAGACCATGTTCAGGAAGTGACGGTCGTGCGAGATGATGATCATGGTGCTGTTGCGCTCGTTGAGCACGTTTTCCAGCCAGCGAATGGTGTCGATGTCCAGGTTGTTGGTCGGTTCGTCGAGCAGCAGGATTTCCGGATCGGAGAACAGCGCCTGCGCCAGCAACACGCGCAGCTTCCAGCCCGGCGCGATTTCGCTCATCGGGCCATAGTGCTGCTCAACCGGAATACCCACGCCGAGCAACAGTTCGCCGGCGCGCGCTTCGGCGCTGTAGCCGTCCATTTCGCCGTAGGCCACTTCCAGATCGGCCACTTTATAGCCGTCTTCTTCGCTCATCTCCGCCAATGCGTAGATGCGGTCGCGCTCTTCCTTCACCGCCCACAGTTCGGTGTGGCCCATGATCACGGTATCCAGCACGCTGTACTGCTCAAAGGCGAACTGATCCTGACGCAGTTTACCCAGGCGCTCGTTCGGATCGAGGAACACGTTGCCGCCGCTCGGCGCCAGATCGCCGCCGAGGATTTTCATAAAGGTGGACTTGCCGCAGCCGTTGGCGCCGATCAGGCCGTAACGGTTGCCGCCGCCGAATTTGACAGAGATGTTTTCAAACAACGGCTTACTGCCGAACTGCATGGTGATGTTGTTAGTGCTTAACACAGCGCTCGCTCTTTATACATAGGGAATGTGATTTGGCGCGCATTATGCCACAACGGGGTGCAGAGATCGCGGGAAGTTTCGGTGACATTTTGAGCGCCTGCGGCATCCGATCCTTTTCGCAGGCGGCATAGCTGAATTAACGCGGCGGGAACTTCGCGGCAATCATCGCCGCCGTCGGCTGCACGCCGCCCAGGCTCCATTGTTCGGGCGCATGTTCATCGATTCGGACCCAAACCGACTGCCTGAACGCCGGATCGCCTCGCCCTTCTATCTCTACCAGCAGTTCGGTAATGCGGGACAGCAACTCGCTTTTTTGCCGTTCATCCAGCATGCCTTTCACCGTTTGCACATTAACAAATGGCATTATACTCTCCTTGAATATAGATAAGTCTAAAAACAAGACTTAGATTAGCGAAGGAAAATGCCCATGTCAAAATCTCCCGATCTCCCTACCGTTTCTCTTGCCCTGTGCGGGCTGGCACAGGCCGCGGATCTGCTTGGCGATCGCTGGACGTTACTGATCCTGCGCGAGTCATTCTACGGCGTCCGCCGTTTTGAAGAGCTGCGCGAGAATATCGGCGCTTCACGCCAGGCGTTGAGCAACCGTCTGAATGCCATGGTAGAACAAGAACTGTTGGCCAAACGCGCTTACCGGGAGCCGGGCGAGCGCGAACGACATGAATATGTCTTGACGGACAAGGGGCGCAGCCTGGGGCCTATCCTGGTTGCGCTGATGGCATGGGGCCACCGGCATATTCTGCATGACAGCCCCCACGTTCAACTGGTGGATAAACGCAGCGGGCTGCCGGTGCAGCTGGCATTTATCGATGCGCAGGCGCACGTAGTGCCTGAAGACGCGCTGCAAATGTCGGCCGTTGAGCTCCCCCCAGCCTGACTTACCCATTCTGGTCTACGCTTGATACCAGACTGATTTAGGACAAGGATGCTGAACCATGCCACACCTCTATAACACCGCGCTGCTGATCGGCGCCGCGCTGAGCGCCATCGCCGCGCTGCTGCATATCTGGGTGATCGCCGCCGGGCCGCGCGGCTACCGGCTATGCGGCGCCGGCGATCGCTTCATTAAGGCGGCGGAAGCGGGTAAAAAGTTCCCGGCCGTCGTCACCGCCGGTATCGCGCTGGTGCTGTTTATTTGGTCGCTGTATGCGCTTTCCGGCGCGGGCCTGATCGCGCCGCTGCCGCTGCTGCGGCCCGCGCTGTTTATCATTACCTTCATCTACCTGCTGCGCGGCGTCGCCGGCCCCTTCGCCCTGCGCGATACCGGCCGCAGCCAGCGCTTTATCGTCGTCAGCTCGCTGATTTGCCTCGGCTTCGGGCTGGTGCATCTGCTGGGGATGACGCAGCGCTGGGGGGCGTTGGCGTAACGCCCTGTTCCTGCAAGACGGCAATAAACGCCTGCGCGGCGGCGCTGCGGTAAGCGCCTTTGCGCTGCAGCCACACCGCCTGCCGCACCGGCATGGCGTTGGCCAATGCCACTTTTTTCAACTGCCGATTCTCGCGCGCAATGGCGGCCGGCAGCAGCGTGGCGAGCTGCCCGCGCCGCACGATCTCGACGATGGCGCCCAGCGCGTTGGCCTCCACCGCCACCTGCGGCCGAAATCCCAGCTGCGTGCAGTAGCGATCGATAAACTGCCGCGTGGCGAAGTCGCCGCTCAGCAAGGCCAGCGGCAGATGTTGCCACTCCGCCAGCGTCAGCGGCCGACGCCGCGCCGCCAGGGGATGTTCGGCGCCGACCATCAGCTCCAGCGTCTCGCTGAACAACGGCATCGCTTCCACGTCCGCCGACTGCGCCATCTCAAAGGCGATCCCCAGATCCAGCCGATCCTGCGCCAACAGCGCCTCGATCCGCTCTTGCGCCATCTCCTCAATGCTCAGCGTAATCCCCGGGTAACGGCGATAGAACGCATCGATCGTCGGCCCCACCAGATAGGCAGTGAACGTCGGGGTCATCGCCAGCCGCAAATGGCCGCGTGCCAGCGTCGCCACGTCATGGATCGCCCGCGCGCCGGCGTCCAGATCCTGCAGCGCCAGCCGCGCATAGCGCATCCAGGCCTCACCGGCGTCGGTCAGCTGCACCCTTCTGCCGCTGCGATCGAACAGCGGCGCTCCCAGCGCATCCTCCAACTGTTTGATCTGTTGGGAGAGCGTCGGTTGCGAGACGTGCAGCGCTTCGGCGGCGCGGGTGAAATTGCCCTGTTCGGCAACGGCCAGAAAATATCGGATATGTCGCAGCAGCATAGCGCCCCAGCTATTAGTAAAACCTATAGCCAGCATTATAAATGGGTCTTAGACCCTATAGCCAGAAGCGTTCATCATGCCGTCATCGCTTACCCCCTAGGGAGAAAGACAATGAAAGAGGTGATTGAAGGCTTCCTGAAGTTTCAGCGCGAAGCCTTTGTTGAACGCACGGCGCTGTTTCAGCGGCTGGCGACCCGCCAAAACCCGCGCACGCTGTTTATCTCGTGTTCCGACAGCCGCCTGGTGCCGGAGCTGGTCACCCAGCGCGAGCCGGGCGATCTGTTCGTTATCCGCAACGCCGGTAACATCGTGCCGTCTTTCGGCCCCGAACCCGGCGGGGTGACCGCCTCGGTCGAGTACGCCGTCGCCGCGCTGGGCGTGGAAGATATCGTGATCTGCGGCCATTCCGACTGCGGCGCGATGACCGCCATCGCCACCTGCCAGTGTCTGGATCACCTGCCGACGGTCGCCGGCTGGCTGCGTTACGCCGATTCCGCCAAGGCGGTCAATCAGGCTTATCCGCACGCCTGCGACGAAGCGCGGGTCGCGTCGATGGTGCGCGAGAACGTCATCGCCCAGCTCAACAACATCAAAACGCATCCTTCCGTCGCCCTGGCGCTGGATCAGGGCCGCTTGGCGTTGCACGGCTGGGTCTATGACATCGCCAGCGGCGCTATCGAGGCGCTGGACGGCGAAACCCGCCGCTTCGTGCCGCTCGCCACCCATCCCGAGGTGACCGCCACGCCGGCGATCGCCCGTTTTTAAGCCCACAAAAGGAGCCAACATGACACACTCTCTGCACAACGCCGCCCCGCGCGAAGCGCTCACCGACACCATCATGGCCGCCAAGATCCGCCATAACCTGACGTTCGAAGCGCTGGCCGAGGGCACCGGTCTCAGTCTGGCGTTCGTCACCGCCGCCCTGCTGGGGCAGCATGCGCTGCCGGAACCGGCGGCGCGCACGGTGGCGGCCAAGTTGGGGATGGATGAAGAAGCGGTGCAGCTGCTGCAAACCATCCCGCTGCGCGGCAGCATTCCCGGCGGCGTGCCGACCGACCCGACCATTTATCGTTTCTATGAAATGCTGCAGGTCTACGGCTCCACGCTGAAAGCGCTGGTGCACGAGCAGTTTGGCGACGGCATTATCAGCGCCATCAACTTCAAGCTGGATATCAAGAAGGTGCCCGATCCGGACGGCGGCGAACGCGCGGTGATCACCCTGGACGGCAAATACCTGCCGACCAAGCCTTTCTGATTGGCCTTGCGCCGGCGGCCCGCGTCGCCGGCAAATTGACAGCCAACCGGCCATTGGCTACATTAACTGCGCTGAAACGCCGCCCTGGCGTTTTTCACTGCCCGAGGCCTGTATGTTGGAGATTGTAACCACCCGATAGTCGCTTCCTTGCCGCATGGCGAGGGACTCTGACGTATCCGACGCGCGTTTGCGCGGGGATGCGCGTATCTGGGGTTATTACAGGATCTCCCAACATGAACATTTCCAAAGCGGAACAACGCGTGCTGCACGTGTTGGCCAAAGGCGGCTATATCGCCTTCACCCGCAACGACGCCGGTCGCGTCACCCACGTTGAATGCTACACCCGCGAAGGGCTCGGCCTGGCCGACTGCTCGCTGGCCGTTTTCACCAAGCTCAAAACCAAACGCCTGATCCTCTCTCGCCAGGGGCGCCCTTATCGCGTCACCTTCGCCGGGCTCAAGGCCGTGCGGGCGCAGCTGGATAACCGTTAATCATCGATACCGGCCGGGCAGGCAGCCCGGTCGGCACAGCCTTATTTAATCAGGATACAACCATGAACATCACGTTACGCCACGAAACGCCGGCCGACGTCGGCGCCATCGCCACCCTCACCGCCGCCGCATTCTTGCATGCCGAGCACAGCAGCCACACCGAGCAGTTTATCGTCAATGCGCTGCGCGCGGCGGGAGCCCTCACCCTGTCGCTGGTCGCCGAACGCAATGGCACACCGATCGGGCACGCGTCCGTCTCGCCGATCGCACTCAGCAACGGCGCCGCCGGGTGGTACGGGCTGGCGCCGGTGTCGGTGCTGCCGGCCTGTCAGGGCCAGGGGATCGGCAGCCGGCTGATCCGCCGGCTGCTGGCCGAGCTGCAGGAACGCGGCGCCGCAGGCTGCGTAGTGCTGGGCGATCCGAACTACTACGGCCGCTTCGGCTTCCAGGCACAAAGCACGCTGACCCTGCCGGGCGTGCCGCAAAACTACTTCCGCGCCGTCGCCTTCCAGGGCGCGCTGCCGTGCGCGGAGGTCACCTTCCACAACGCGTTTAACGCCGAAGCCTAACCCTGTTGCCGGCGCCGTCATGGCGCCGGTTTTCAGTCCCGTTCGCCATAACGCAAGACGGTCATCCCTTCCTCTTCCGCCGGGGGAACAAAATACTGCGCCAGATGCTCAAACTCCGCCTCACTCAGTGTAAACGGGTGCTCGCCGCGCGCGTTTCTCAGCGTTATCCGGCTCAGGCACTGCGCATGGCTGACGTCGAGAAAGTGCAGGCAGTGCGCGACGCCGGCCTCCTCCGCCAAGGCTTTGGCCCAGCGCCGCCTGTCCGGCGTATTCATCGGGAAATCGAGCGCCACGGACCAACCGCCGCGCAGCAGCTGAACGAGGTGCCCGCCCAGCGCTCGTCGCAACCGGTCGGAACAGCGCGCGTAGTCTTGCAGGCTGGCCATCTCCTGTTCATACAGCGTCGCCAGCCACGCATCTTCGCTCAGCAACAGCGTTTGCGGCTGCTGGGCCAAACGCTGCGCCAATGTCGATTTGCCTGCGCCGGCCTTGCCGCACATCAGGTGTAAAACTGCAGGGTAGGTTTTCATGACGTTCTCCGGTCGTTGCCGGAAGGGGATAAAAAAACCCGCCTGCCGGCGGGTTTTTATTGGCGACACACGCGCTATCCCACCCTCTGGAGAAGGGTGATAATAATTTTCGCGAATGGGCGGTAGGATTTTTTCATAGCTAATGAATATGACAACCGTGCAGCGTTGTCAATTCGCCGTCATCAATCCCTGTTCTCGCACAAACTCGGTGAATAAACTCACTTTCTGCTGCACATGCCGGCGCGTCGGGTAAACCGCGAAGACCTGATGCGCTTCGGCAATCTGTTCAGGGAACAGCCGCACCAGCCTACCGGCGGCGATTTCGGGATCCGCCACGAACGACGGCAGCGAACCGATGCCCAGTCCCGCCACCAGCATATCCCGCAGCATCAGGCTGTTGTTGGCGATCAATCGGGGAGTGAACGTCACGCTCAGGCTCTCCTCGCCGGCGGTGAACTGCCACTGCCCCGGCCTTTCCGCCAGGGAATAGGCCAGACAGCTGTGACACGGCAAGTCATTCGGCGTTTGCGGCACGCCGTGCTGCGCCAAATAGCCGGGTGCGGCGCAAATTCGCTGGTGCACTTCACCCAGTGCCCGGGCACTGAGGGAAGAATCCGGCAGCCGTCGGCGAATGCGCAAGGAAATGTCGAAACCGGCCGCCACCACGTCCAATACCCTGTCGTCCAGCGTCAGTTCCACCTGCAGCTGCGGGTAGCGTTGCATAAACGGCGGCAGCAGCGGCGACAGCACCGTCAGACCGAACGAGAGCGGCGCATTGACCCGCAGCGTGCCGGAGACCTGCTGCGCGCTGGCGGCAACCGTCTGCTCCAGCGCGTCAAACTCGCCAAGCAACCGGCAGGCTTCCTGGTAATAGAGCTGCCCGGCTTCGGTCAGGCTCATGCTGCGGGTGGTGCGCACCAGCAACAGCGTTCCCAACCGACTTTCCAACTGCTTAATCTGCTTGCTCAACGCCGCCGGCGTGATCGCCAGATCCTCCGCCGCCTTATAGAAACTGTTGCGCTCAACCACGCGGCGAAAGGCGCGCATCGTCAGTAGCACGTCCACATTATGTCCTATTGGTTAATTATAAATTCAATAAAACACAGATTATTAACCTCAACAACCTCAGTAGACTTTATTCAACCGCTTCCCTGAGTGGGAAGTGAATTTAATCTACTGATAATCATGGAGTTAATAATGAAAAAGACCCTGTTCGCCCTGATGCTCGGCCTGAGCGCCGCCGCCGCCCCCGTCGCCGCGTTGGCGCAATCCCCCGCCGCCGACAGCCGCCAGGCGGGTTATGTGCAGCCGCTGACGGCCGAGAACAGTCTGCTGCTGCTGGTCGATCTGCAGGACATGTTCGGCATGACCATTTCCTCTATCGACCAAACCAACCTGGTGAATAACGCCACCGGTATCGCCAAGGCCGCCAAGGTGTTCAACGTGCCGACCATTCTGGCCTCGGCCAACGCCAAAAGCTTCGCCGGGCCGGTATTCCAGCAGGTGACGCAGGCACGTCCGGATCTGCAGGTGTACGATCGCACCGCCATCAACGTCTGGCAGGATCGGCGCGTAGTGGATCTGATTAAACAATCCGGCCGCAAGAAAATCATCATCGGCGGATTGTGGACCGCCAGCTGCGTGATGCTGCCGGCGCTGTCCGCCCTGGGCGAGGGATATGAGGTTTATATTCTGTCGGACGTCACCGGCGACATTACGCCAGACAGCCAAAACAACGCCATGCAGCGCCTGATACAGGCGGGCGCAACGCCCATCAACTGGGTGGCGTTGATGCTGGAATGGCAGCAGGACTGGAGCCGCAAAGCCACGGCGGGAGGCGTATTGCAGATCGCCCGCGACCACGGCGCTGCCTGGGGGATGGGCGCCAGCTACGCCGGGGCGATGAAGGTGGGCAGCGAAGCGAAATAACGGACGAAGAAAGCCCGCCGGCGGCGGGCTTTTTCTCAGGTGCGGTGATAGCCACGGCTATCCTGCGGCGCCTGATCGCGTCTCTCCAACCCGTAGTCCCGCACCACCTCCGCCACCCGCAGCCGATACTGCGCCAACACCTCGCCACGGCCGCGCGCCTGCGCCGCGCGATGCTGCTCGAGATTGCGCCACTGCTGCACCGCCGCCTCGTCACGCCAGAAAGAGAGCGACAACAAGCGCGCAGGATCGGCCAGGCTTTGAAAGCGCTCGATGGAAATGAATCCGTCGATCTGCGCCAGCAGCGGCTTCAGCGCCGCCGCCAACTCCAGGTAGGTATCGCGCTGCCCATCGGCGGCCTGCAGTTCAAAAATCACGGCGATCATTATCTTCTCCTCTCAACGGTAAAATTACGGTACGCGCGCAGGGTAAGAATGGCGCCACTGCACCGGTTTCAACGCCCGCTCATCAATATCCAGCGAATACGGCCGCACAGCACCAAAGTGCGATGACCACAGGCTAGCAATGGACGCACAGCCATACTTCGTCTAACCTCGAAGTATGTATAACATCGAGATAGAAGATCGTTTAGCGGCGCTGAGCGCCGCCATCGCCGACCGCACCCGGGCGCGCATGCTGTGCCTGTTGATGGACGGGCGCGCCTACACCGCCACCGAGCTCAGCGCGGCGGTCGAGGTCGCTCCGTCTACCGCCAGCGCACATCTGGCGAAGCTGCTGGAGCAGCAGTTGATTGCCTGTGTCAAACAGGGGCGCTACCGCTATTTTCGGCTGGCCGGGCAACCGGTAGCCGAAGCGCTGGAAGGCCTGATGGCGCTGGCGGGCGTGCCGCGCCCGTCGCTGAAAAGCCGCACGCCCACCTCGCTGCAATATGCTCGCACCTGCTACGACCATATGGCGGGCGAGGTGGCGGTGAAGCTGCACGATCGGCTGCATGCGCTGAACTGGCTGACCGGCGAGGCAGACTACCGGTTAAGCGACATCGGTCAGGCCGCGCTGGCGCGGCTGGGCGTCGATTGCTCCCCCGCGCCCACCCGCCGCCGCTTCGCCTGCGGCTGCCTGGATTGGAGCGAACGCCGATCTCACCTCGGCGGCGCGCTGGGCGCCGCGCTGTTAGCCGCCTTTATCCAACGCGGCTGGATCCTTCGCCGGCTCGACAGCCGCGAGCTGCAGCTGACCCCCGCCGGTAAAAAAGCGCTGGCCGCACATTTTGACCTCACGGTGTAACCCGGCGACAGGGTAGTTTTACTGCAATACTCTAGGGGTACGCTTAAGCGACCCCGCCAACCCGAGGAGTTTCCATGCTCGATTCCACCCAATTCCCGATCGTCAAACGCTGGCCGGCTCAGCATCCAGAACGGCTGCAGCTCTACTCTCTGCCGACGCCGAACGGCGTCAAAGTCTCCATCATGCTGGAGGAGATCGGCCTGCCTTATGAAGCGCACCTGATCGACATCGGCAACAACGAAACCTGGACGCCGGAATTCCTGGCGCTGAACCCGAACGGCAAGATCCCGGCGATCATCGATCCCGATGGCCCCGGCGGCCGGCCGCTGCCGCTGTTCGAATCCGGCGCCATTCTGCTCTACCTGGCGGAAAAGAGCGGCCGTTTCCTGCCGCAGGACCCGGCGCAGCGTTACGAAACCATTCAATGGGTGTTCTTCCAGATGGCCGCCGTCGGCCCGATGTTCGGCCAGCTCGGTTTCTTCCATAAATTCGCCGGGCGCGAATATGAAGACAAGCGGCCGCTGGAGCGCTACAAAAACGAATCGAAACGCCTGCTCGGCGTGCTGGAAACGCGACTTGAAGGCCGCGACTGGATCATGGGCGCGGAGTACACCATCGCCGATATCTCGCTGCTGGGTTGGGTGCGCAACCTGATCGGCTTCTATGAGGCGCGCGAACTGGTGGAGTTCGACAGTTTCCCTCGCGTCGCGCAGTGGCTGGAGCGCGGTCTGGCGCGCCCGGCGGTGCAGCGTGGGCTCGCTATCCCGGCGCGCGCGGCCTGAGCGTCAAACGGGATGGCCGCCGGGCCGTCCCGCCTTCCGCTGTCATAAAATTGTCATCCCTCTGCTCTACTCTCCTTTCGTAACAATTTGATGTTATTTACATTGTTGTATTACGACAAGGAGCTTACCCCATGCAACCTGCTGTATCCCTGATCGCCGGCGCCGTACTGTCCGCCCTGCTCTGCTCCTCCGCCATCGCGGCGGAAACCTCGGCCAATGCCGATGGCCTGACCGATCGCGCCGCGCGCGGCAACCTCGTCGAACCGGGCGGCGCCCGCCGTCTGGCCGGCGATCAGACCACCGCGCTGAAGGCATCGCTGTCGGACAAAACGGCGAAAAACGTGATCCTGCTGATCGGCGACGGCATGGGGGATTCCGAGATCACCGCCGCGCGCAACTACGCCGAAGGCGCAGGCGGTTACTTCAAGGGCATCGACGCCCTGCCGCTGACCGGACAATACACCCATTACTCGCTGGACAGGAAAACCCACAAGCCGGACTACGTGACCGACTCCGCCGCCTCCGCCACCGCCTGGGCCACCGGGGTGAAAACCTATAACGGCGCGCTCGGCGTGGACGTGAACGGCAAGGATCAACCGACGCTGCTGGAGATCGCCAAGGCGGCCGGCAAGGCCACCGGCAACGTCTCCACCGCCGAGTTGCAAGACGCCACGCCGGCGGCGCTGGTCTCGCACGTCATCTCACGCAAGTGCTATGGCCCGGAGGAAACCAGCGAGAAATGCGCCGCTAACGCGCTGGAAAATGGCGGCCGTGGCTCCATCACCGAACAACTGCTGAAAACCCGCGCCGACGTCACGCTGGGCGGCGGCGCGAAATCGTTCAACCAGCTGGCAAAAAGCGGCGAATGGCAAGGAAAATCGCTGAAGGACCAGGCGGCGGCGCAGGGTTATCAGTGGGTGAGCAACGCCGACGAACTGCAGGCCGTTACCCTCGCCAACCAGCAAAAACCGCTGCTGGGGCTGTTCGCCGACGGCAATATGCCGGTGCGTTGGCTGGGGCCGAAAGCCAGCTACCATGGCAACCTCGACAAACCGGCAGTGACCTGCGAAAACACCCCGGCGCGCACCGCCGCCACGCCAACGCTGGCGGCGATGACCGAAAAAGCGATCGCGCTGTTGAAAGACAACCCGAACGGCTTCTTCCTGCAGGTAGAGGGCGCGTCGATCGATAAACAGGATCACGCCGCCAACCCGTGCGGGCAGATTGGCGAAACCGTCGATCTGGACGAAGCGGTACAAAAAGCGCTGGCCTTCGCCCGCGCCGACGGCAACACGCTGGTGATCGTCACCGCCGACCACGCGCACGCCAGCCAGATCGTCTCCGCCGACGCCAAAGCGCCGGGCCTGACCCAAAAGCTGACCACCAAGGACGGCGCGCCGATGACCCTCAGCTACGGCAACTCTGAAGAGGAATCTCAGGGACACACCGGCACCCAGCTGCGCGTCGCGGCCTACGGCCCGCACGCCGCCAACGTAGTGGGCCTGACCGATCAGACCGATCTGTTCTTCACCATGCGCGATGCGATGGGTATCAAGTAACCGACCCCTGAACGATGGCCGCCCGCCACGGCGGCCATTTATTATTGGTTACCGCTAGGTATTTGCAATTTAACCGCAATTATTGTGTGATAACGAAATAACGTCTAATTACGCGGCAATTAACCCATGAAAATAACGCGGTTATACGGCCTTTCTTCCCTCTCTGTTTATTCCTGCGACAGCAACCGGCCGTTTTTTGCTTATATTCATTTTTTTTAGTTACAAAAGTGGTTTTTAACATTCTCGCAAACAATAATACCCCGCCAGTAACGTGAACCGATCAATTTGCATCCGGACGGCCTGCAATAGTTCACTTTTCGTTAAATACCCTATTAACAAAAAGGCATTATTGCTGCCTATCGGCTTTCGCCGGGCGGTCGGCTTCATTATTTCCAGGGTAACTCCCGCTAAATTCTTTCACCTGCAATGAGTAGAATTTACACACAAGAGATTTAATTCAATGAGAAAATTACTCGTCCTGATTTTCAGTCTCAGCCTGTTTGGCGTTACGCAACAGGCGGCGGCTGAAGAGAAGAATAAAACCGTCGACGTGGTTCTGATCGGCGGCGGCATCATGAGCGCCACCTTGGGTACCTATCTGCATGAGCTGGAGCCGACCTGGACCATCGACATGTACGAGCGCATGAACGGCGTAGCGGAAGAGAGTTCCAACGGCTGGAACAACGCCGGTACCGGGCACTCCGCCTTCAGCGAAATGAACTACACGCCGGAAAAAGCCGATGGCACCATCGACATCAGCAAGGCGGTGAAGGTCAACGAGTCTTTCGAAATCTCTCGCCAGTTCTGGTCTTATCAGGTGAAAAACAATGTCCTGAAAGATCCGAAATCTTTCATTAACAGCGTGCCGCACATGAGCTTCGTGTGGGGCGACGACAACGTCAACTTCCTGCGTAAACGCTATGCGGCGCTGCAGCACAGCACCCTGTTCCGCGGCATGGAATACTCCGAAGATCCTGCGCAGATCAAGCAGTGGGCGCCACTGGTGATGAACGGCCGCGATCCGGCGCAGAAAATCGCCGCGACCCGCATGCCGCTGGGTACCGACGTCAACTTCGGCGTGATCACCCACCAGCTGGTTGACGCGCTGAGCGCCAGCGACAAGTTCAAGCTGAACCTGAGCCACGAAGTGCGCGACATCAAGCGCAACGCCGACCAGACCTGGAGCGTGACCGTTGCCGATCTGAACCGCGACGGCAAAGAAACCACCGTTAACGCCAAGTTCGTGTTCATCGGCGCAGGCGGCGCGTCCCTGACCCTGCTGCAGAAATCCGGCATCCCTGAAGCCGACGGCTACGGCGGCTTCCCGGTCGGCGGCCAGTTCCTGGTCACCACCAACCCGGCGATCGCCAACCAGCACCTGGCCAAAGTGTATGGCCTGGCCAGCGTAGGTTCACCGCCGATGTCCGTGCCTCACCTGGATACCCGCATGCTGGACGGCAAGCGCGTGCTGTTGTTCGGGCCGTTCGCCACCTTCTCCAGCAAGTTCCTGAAGAACGGTTCACTGTTCGATCTGATGCACTCGCTGAGCACCTCGAACCTGATGCCGATGACCCACGTCGGTCTGGATAACTTCGATCTGGTGAAATACCTGGTCGGCCAGCTGATGATGAACGACGACGACCGCTTCGCCGCGCTGAAAGAGTACTTCCCGGACGCCAAGCAGGAAGACTGGAAGCTGTGGACCGCGGGCCAACGCGTGCAGATCATCAAGAAAGATGCGGATAAAGGCGGCGTGCTGCAGTTCGGCACCGAAGTCGTCAGTTCTGAAGACGGCAGCATCGCCGCTCTGCTGGGCGCTTCGCCGGGTGCTTCTACCGCTGCGCCGATCATGCTGCATCTGATGGAAACCGTGTTCAAAGACAAAGTGGCGACGCCGGAATGGCAGAGCAAGCTGAAAGAGATCATCCCGTCTTACGGCCACAAGCTGAACGGCGATATCGAGATGACCAACAAGATCCGCGGTTACACCAGCAGCGTGCTGGGTCTGAACTACATTGAAGTGAAACCGGAAACTAACTGATTCCCCGTGGTTTCCTGCTGACAAGGCCGCTTTATGCGGCCTTTTTTCTATACCCCTGCCGCTCAAAGAGCATTTTTGGCCACCTATTTACCCCCGGTTTACCCTTGCGTAACGGCGTAGTCACGCCTATTATCAAAGTATATTCTTGGATAATTAAGCTAAGTCACTGTGACCTGAATGTCGTTTTTGCGGGAGAACTAAAACCATGGATCGCGTCAATATCATTCACGATTTACTAGACTGGATTGAAACTCATCTGGACCAACCGCTGCTGCTGGATAACGTCGCCGCCAAGTCGGGCTACTCCAAATGGCACCTGCAGCGCATGTTCCGCAGCACCACCGGCCACGCGCTCGGCAGCTATATCCGCGAGCGGCGCCTGTCGCAGGCGGCGCAGGCGCTGCGCTCCACTCCGCGTCCGATCCTGGATATCGCCCTGCAGTACCACTTCGATTCTCAGCCGTCGTTCTCGCGCGCCTTCAAGAAACAGTTCGGCAAGACCCCGGCGGTGTATCGCCGCACCACCCGCTGGGACGTCGCAGAGTGGCCGGCGCAGACGCAGACGCAGACTGAGCAACACCGCGACGCCCCCGCCTTACCGCGCTGGTTTGCTGGCAAACTGCCGGAAGGCGTCTGCACCAGCTGGATGGGGCTGCGTTAATCCTCACGGTAAAGGCACAAAAAAGGGTTCAGTTCGCGAGAACTGAACCCTTTCATTATTGACGAGACACCGAATTATTTGAAGGTGACGTCAATATTCGCCGATGCGCTGAACGGCCCCACTTTCGGGTTGGTGCTCAACCATTTCAGGCTGGCCATGAAGTTCTTTTCGACGATAGTGCCGTTCACCAACCCAAGATCGACCGGACTGTTCATCATGATCGGCGTATTCGGCGTCGCCGCCTGCGAGATCAAAATCCCGAAACCGCTGTCGCTGGTCGGCAGGATCACGCTGTTATCTTGCAGCGGATAAGTGCTGCTGAAGCTGGCCTGCAACGTTTCACCTTTGCAATCCTGACCGGTCGTCGGATCGGACATATTGGCGGCCACCGAGAACGGTACCTGTTTCTCGATTTTACCCACCACCGCATTCTGACGCGGGATAGTACCGAAATTCACCGTCGAACCGTTGTTGGCCACCACGGTGATTTTTGGGTTGCAGGAAATAAACTGAATGTTGCCCAGCCCGGAAATGTAGGCGTTAAAGTTACTGTTCGGCGTGCCGTTCAAGCCGCCGACGCCATCAACCTGAAATACCGAGTACGAGTTGTTGTCGTTGATCTTGCCGCCGGCCGGCGGCGCCTTGCCGGTTGCTTTAATGTAGATGGCGTAAGACACGGTTACCGTCAGCGATCTGGCCGGAGACAAACAACGGCTGCCCGAACGGCGACATTCCGTGCCGGGACCGACGTCCTGACGTGCGCCTTTAGTCGGTTTGACATCAATCCCCTGATAAGTGACACCCACTTCGATCGAATTATGGATCTGACTCATCCGGGACTGCGGATCCCAGTACAGGTAGGCGTTCTCCCCTTTCGGGTTGTTCCAGTCATCCGTACATTGGAAGGTCGAAGTAAAAGTCTGCGAACGCCACAGCAACGCGCCCGGCGCGGTGTTGGCGGTCGACACCTTGATGGCTTTATCCAGCACGATATCCTGGCGAATGCTGCCGTTCTGCTTACAAGACAGCGCATAGCTGCTCTGAGAAAACGCGCCCAGCGTGACCAGCAGCCCAGCCGCCAACCCGAGATTCTTGTGCTTTAACAAAGAAGACATATCCTTTCCTTTTACGGTTTTCCGCAGGTCAGCGAAAGTTCCTGATAACCCATCAGCTGTTCGGTCGCCGCTTTCAATTCCGGCACCACCAGTGAGCAGCTTTCGCCCGCGTCGTTGCCCCATTTCACCAGCAGGCGATCCCCTGCGGAAGCCCCTGAAATATAAATATCGCCGTTGGTACCGACAGTACCGTTGTTCTTGCCGTCCGCACTGAAGACGTTGGCGCCAATCGGCGGTACGCTGCCGTCGGCCATCTTGCTGTGCACCAACAGGCTTTGGCCCGTGTGCGTTTCAAACTTCACGCGGGTGATTGCGCCGTAAGTCGGCACCACGTCTCGCGCCGCCATCGGGATATCCAGGCCGTTGCCGATATCTTCGGTGCGCAGCGCCACGCGGTTATGACGGTATGGCGACGCCGAGGTCATTACCGCGTAACCGAAGCGGTCGATGGCGACGCCCGGTTGGTTTTCGATGCGAACGCCTTTGGCGTCTTTGGCTTCCACCAGCACAAAGGTGTTCTGCAGCGGCTGGGTCAACGTCACGCCGCCGGAGTGTGCGACGATGCCGCCCGCCACGCCCAACGAAGATTGTTGATAATCTTTGCTGTAGCTGTAACCGGCATTGATGTTCCCCATGCTGCCCTGGTAACCGACGTTGGCCGAGCTGGTTTGGCCCGAATAACGATCATGGCCGCTTTGCACCGCATAGTTCAAGCGGTTGTCATCCAGCGCGGTACCGCTCAGGCCGGCGCTGTAGGTATTGCCGCTCTGCTTGCTGTGGCCGGCGTTGAAGCTGGCGGTCATATCCGACGAATCCTTGCTGAAGAAGCTAAACGGAATCGATACGGTCAGGTTGACGCTGCGATCTTTATAGCCGTAGTTGCTGCGGCTGTCCTGATAGAAGACGCCATAGCTGATATTTTTATAGCTGCTGTTGAAACCGGTCTGAACGGTGCGATCTTCGCCGGACCCGCCCCAGTAAGACTGGTTGCTGAGGTTGGCGTACAGCGTCGAATTACCGGCGATGCGCTGGTTGACAGACAGCTCAACGCGCTGGCGTTTGTTGTTGAACCGGCTGGTATAATAACTGCGACGGCGCGACTCCGCCCAGTCCGGCACGCCCAGGTTGCGATCGTTTTGATCGTAGTAATCGTTACGGTAATAGCCGTTCTCATAGCGTTCGCGCTCGGCAACCGCATCGGAGAAATCATAATAGCCGGAGGTCGAGTAACGGTAACCGGCAATGCGGAATTCCGTCCCCCAATCGTTGAGCGACTTGGAATACAGGAAACGGAAACTTTCCCCTTGCTTGTCATCGCCGTTCACCAGGTTGGTGTCGGAATAGGACATATCAAAGGAAACGGCCCCCCAGTTCCCCAGGTTTTTACCCAGGCCCACAACCGCTGAACGGTAGTTTTCCGCCACCAGCACGCCGCCGTAAGGCGTGATGTCATACGACATGCCGTGCGACAAGGTACCTTGTACAAACTTGGGCTGATAGCGGCTGGTGCCGTCGTGGTATTTACCGGCGGTCAGCTGATAGTTCCAAATCCCTTCGCGCAGCATGTTCGGCACCGAGGAGAATGGCACGACGAATGAGGTTCTCGAACCGTTGGCTTCGATGACCGTCACATCCAGGTTACCGCTCAAGGTGCTTGGGAAAATGTCCGTCAGCGCAAACGGCCCTGGCGGCACGTTGGTACTGTAAATGGTATAGCCGTTCTGACGCACTTCAACGCGCGCGTTGGTCGTCGCCACACCGCGCACCACCGGCGCATAGCCGCGCTGGCTTTCCGGCAGCATGTCGTCGGCGCTGGACATCTGCACACCGCGGAACTGAATGCTGTCGAAAACATTGTTATTGGTGTTGGTCTGGCCGATCACCAGACGGCTGCGCAGAGAAACGATGTCCGTTTCCGCCCAGCTGGAAATGTTCTTCCAATGCGTACCGGCGCCCGACTGTTGGTTCAACGTCGAGTTGTTGCGCAGGCGCCAATTGCCGATATTGAGGCCGTTGTTGAGACTCAAAAAGTAATAGTCTGAGGTCTTGTCGTTCTGGTTGTTGCCGTAGCGGTTATGAGTGCCGCTAAAGTTATAGTTAACAAAGCCGGCATTGATGCCACGATCGTAAACTTTCGGTGAAATGGCGCCTTGCGGACGCGGGATCAGAAACACCTGCGGCACTTCCAGATCCATACGCTGTACGGCGGCGTCATAGTTCAGCTTGGCGCCGGAGATCTGCTGCGGCAATGCGTAGCATTGCTCGGCACCTGCGGTGGTCAGATCGCCAGGCAGCTTTACGCCGTAATCCTGATAGTCCGCCGCCGTCAGGCACGGGGCGACAGGAGAGTCCTTGGATTCTTTCTTGAACTCGATTTCACGATGATCGATACGCTGCCCGTTGAGATAGATATCAAACGGATATTTACCCGGCAGAATATCATCCCCGCTGGCCAACGACGCCACCTGGGCGATATTGTCATCGCCATGGATGAAGGAAGTGTTGAACTGCTCCTCCGCCATGGCCATATGTGAGAATGAAAAAGGCACAGCAGAAAAATAAATTACACCATTAATCAGCTTCACCAAACGTTTTGGCGCGAGGGTTGTTATTCTTTTGTGTGCCATTTCTTTCATTCCTTGAAGTGCTTCAAATCAATTCAGTGCGACGTTTTTAATCTCGGTGTGACCGCCATAGTCGTTGATATAGGTAAACGACATATTGCTGGCTGATTGCGCCCCCTGAGGCAGGGAAATACGCAGACTGTCGTGTGGCTTGACCATGTCGGCGTTCACTTTCCAGCTTTTACCGCCGCTCTTGAGGTTCAATACGCCCAGCGTGACGAACAGCGGGCCATCGTTGGTCACGACCAAGTTGCCGCCCTGGCGCGTCCATTTCAGCGCTTCTGCCTGCTGCTGCAGGTTGGTTTTCAACGAATCCGGGCGGTAGAACAGCTTGATACGGGTACGGATCGCCACCTGCAGCACGTTATCTTGCTTAGGCGTTGGCGGAATTTCCTGTACGTTAACCCAGAGCAGAGATTCTCTGTCCTGCGGCAAACCGCTGCCGGAATAAATAAAACGCAAAATGGCGTCTTTCTTGGCAGCCAGCTTCAAAATGGGTGGTGTCACCACGATCGGCAAATTCTTAGGCATCTGGCTTGCGTCGCCAGTATCCAGCCAGGTTTGCACCATGTAGGTATCGTCGCTGTCATTGCTGATTGAGAGCGATGCGGATTTACTTGCACTGTTATAGATGACACGCGTCGCATCAACCTGAATGCCGGCAAAGGCATTAACAGAGAATGCGAATAAAATACCAGTCAGAATTTTTTTCATCGGAATGTCTCAACTCTCAAAATTTAGCCATCCTTGGCCAATAACTCTATCTATCCTGCCAGCGAATTATTTGTATTCGATGGTGAAGGTAGCGTTAGAGTTTGCCTGACCGGCAGTTACCAGATCCTGGAAGGATTTGTAACGAGCGCGCAGGTTGAAAGTCGCAGCGCCTGGGTTATCGCCATCAGCAGCAACAGTTACGGTAGCTGGGGTAGCCACTTCCTGAGAGATTGGCAGAGTAGAACCGTTGTTATCCAGAATTTCAACGCCAACGCCAGTTGCGCCGCCAGTTACAGCCAACAGCTCTGGGTGGCCAGCTGGAGTGTTACCGTCGAAACGCAGGGTGTAGTTACCCGCTTCACATTTCTCCAGGCTAATATCGAAAGCTTTAGCACCGCTGGTAGAACCGGCAGTTGGGAAAGCGGTGGTAGGATATTTACCCAGGTAAACTTCTTTATTCTGGTCTTTATCAACAACTTTACAGGTGGACTGTACAATTTCACCGGTGAATTTAACGTTGCCGTTTGCTGCCATTGCGTTGGAAGCAGTTGCAGACAATACCAGGGCAGCCAAAGGCAATAATACTTTTTTCATTTCCAGCTCCATAGAACAATAAAATAATCGATTCAGTGGCGGGCTTATATATATATTGCCGCCACTGAGCATACACTCAGCGATAGCACTCCCTTGCTGAAAAGGAGCGTTGCCTCGATGAACTCATTGCCGGACGAAATATAGACTAAGCATATTCTTAATGTTAAATCGTTTAAAACATTCATAAGCCCCCTCTTGATAGGAATAAACTATCGGCGGATACCTATCGATCGATGTTGACGATTCATATGAATAGGAATAATCTGTGTTTGGGAAAGCTGCAGAGTTCAACATTTTGCGTTAAGGCCTGAAAATCAGAATATTATCCCGAATATTTACATTTAGTAACATATTTCGACGTTTGGACTTTGGCACGAATTCCGCGTTAAATGGTCTGTCGACACGTTTCGGCCATCCTGACGCTTTAAATAAGAAATTTACCAAAAAATACGGAGTAACTTTCTTTTTAATCATTTAAAATCAACAAGTTAAATATCAATCCAAGGATTGGGAAATGAGCGGTTCTTTCAGAGAGAAAAATAACGGCATTAATTATGTTTTCCAGCCAATGTTCGCGAAATCGGGACAATTGCTGGCCGTTGAATGCCTGTCTCGCTTTACGTTTAATAGCGAATATGCCCATTTTTCTCCTGAACAGTTCTTTCGCCATGCCGACAGCGCTACCCGGATTGAGATTTTGATGGATCAGATAAATCTGATCGATAAATACAAACACTGGTTTCATGAAAACCAAGTGATAGCCACTTTGAATGTTGACGATTATTCCCTGCAATCGCTGGCGAATACTCACTTTGCCGAAAGAATTAATGCCCTGCGCTGTATTCATTTTGAGATCAGCGAGAATTCAACCCGGCTGGTGAAAGATCGCGTGCACGGCGATCCGTCATTGAATAGTTATTCATTTTGGCTCGATGATTTTGGTTCTGGCTATGCGGGTTTTTCCGCGTTGTACAACAGCCAGTTCCGCTTCGTTAAGCTCGATCGTTTTCTGCTTTGGGACTTTATGAAAAAGTCCGGCGGCGAGGGCTTGATGCGCGCGTTACTGCGCTTCTTTTACCTTAATCATTACAAGGTAATTATCGAAGGAGTTGAAACTCCCGAACACAAGAAATGGCTGGATGAAATGCCATATTACGCACTGCAGGGAAAGCTGTGGAAGGAATCCAGCATCAAGGATTTGAACTCGCTTCTTACAGCTGAATACTTTTAACTCGGTATTGGTGTTTGCCCTATGTCTAAAAACAACGTTCTTGTGATTAGTGAGTGTAAGTACAGCTATGTTGGCCTGTCGGTGCTGTTGAAGAAACACTACGGCGCGTACGATATCCGCCTGTTTTCCGATTTCATGCACGGCGGCGCCAAAGCGGAAAAGATCACCAAGCACGATATCGCGCTGATTTTCACCTCGCAAAACCTGGAGCAGAGCGTCAACGTGATCGAAAGCCTGGTGTCCCTGCACCAGCAGTACAACAGCAAAACGCGCCTGTTGGTGTTCTATGACGACGAGCGCGTGGTGAAACTGCTGTCGATCCTGGGGATTTCCGTCGAGTTGGTCTCCACCCGCATTCCGCTTTATTCGCTGCAGGAAAAAATCCAGCGGCTGCTGGAAAGCAAAGAGCCGGGCGGTATCCGGGTGCAGAAAACCCGCGAGCTAAGCCCGGCGGAAAGCGACGTGATCTTCAATCTGCTGCGCGGCGACAGCCTGCTGCATATCGCGGAAAAACGCGGCACGCACCCGAAAACCATCTTCTCGCAGAAATACAGCGCGATGAAAAAGCTGCGGCTGCGTAGCATGAGCACCATCTTCGTCGCCGGCAAATAACACGCCCTGGTTTGTTGCGCGGTACGCCGCGCGGCAACCCGCCCCCTCGCCGAGTTAAATTAATGTAACAACCGGCGACAAAGCAGCAACAGACACACAACATCCTCTCCTGTTGGCTACGATTTGCACACGGATTATCCGTGAGTCATGTCGTGTGGATTAAAAATAAACATCAGGAGATGTTATGAAGTCGTCCTTATTCAGCCGCTATACCTGCTTTGTGCTGAGCATCTTGCTCACCCTGGTTTTCTTGATCATGATGCACAACCATCCGTGGTTCTGGCTGCCGGCCCTGGCCTGCGGTTGCCTGATGGTGCTGGGTATCTACGATCTCACGCAGCAACGCCACGCCATTTGCCGCAACTACCCGATCATCGGCCGCCTGCGCTTCTTCTTCGAGTTCATCCGCCCGGAACTGCGCCAGTATTTCCTCGAGCAGGACAATGAAGAAATCCCATTTTCGCGCACCCAGCGCACGTTGGTGTATCGCCGGGCGAAAAACGAGATGGGCGACAAGCCGTTCGGCACCCTGCTGGACGTGTACCAAACCGGCTATGAGTGCATCGGCCACTCCATGCGGCCGGTGGAAGCCGCCGATCCCACCAGTTTTCGCATCACCATCGGCGGCGCCGATTGCCGCCAGCCCTACTCCGCGTCAATCTTCAACATTTCGGCCATGAGCTTCGGCGCGCTCTCCGCCAACGCCATTCGCGCGCTCAACCTCGGCGCGGCCAAAGGCAACTTCTACCACGACACCGGTGAGGGCAGCATCAGCCGCTATCACCGCGAAAACAACGGCGATCTGGTGTGGGAGCTGGGCAGCGGCTATTTCGGCTGCCGCACCGCCGACGGCCATTTCGATCCGCGCCGCTTTGCCGAACAGGCGCAAAGCCCGCAGGTGAAAATGATTGAAATCAAGCTCAGCCAGGGCGCCAAACCGGGCCACGGCGGCATTCTGCCGGCAAAAAAGGTGGATGCGGAAATCGCCGCCACCCGCGGCGTGCCGGAAGGCGTCGATTGCATCTCACCGGCCTCGCACAGCGCCTTCACCACCCCACTGGAAATGATGCAGTTCATCCAGCAGCTGCGCGAGCTGTCAGGCGGCAAACCGGTCGGTTTCAAGCTGTGCATCGGCCACCCGTGGGAGTTCGTCGCCATCGTCAAAGCGATGCTGCACACCCGCATTCTGCCGGACTTCATCGTGGTGGACGGCAAGGAAGGCGGCACCGGCGCCGCCCCGCTCGAACTCTCCAACTATATGGGCATGCCGCTGCGCGAAGGGCTGCTGTTCGTGCATAACACGCTGGTGGGCTGCGGCCTGCGCGACCAAATCAAGATTGGCGCCAGCGGCAAGATCATCAGCGCCTTTGACATCGCCAGCGTGCTGGTGCTCGGCGCCGACTGGGTGAATTCGGCGCGCGGCTTTATGTTCGCCGTCGGCTGCATCCAGTCGCAAAGCTGCCACACCAACCACTGCCCGACCGGCGTCGCGACGCAAGATCCGCTGCGTCAGAAGGCGTTGGTGGTGCCGAACAAGGCGGAGCGCGTCTATCACTTCCATCAAAATACGGTGAAAGCGCTGGCGGACATGCTGGCGGCGGCCGGCGTCAGCCGCCCGGAGCAGCTGACCTCGCACCATATGCTGCGCCGCATCACGCCGACCGAGATCAAGGTGTACGCCGATATCTATTACTACCTGGAGCCGGGCGCGCTGCTGCAGCCGGAGATCAAAAGCGAGTTCTACGCCCGCATGTGGCGCATGGCGACGCCCAACAGTTTCGATCAGGCAATCTCGCTGCCGGCGGCATGATGGAATAAGGAATAAAAAGAGAGTTGCCCCCTCGCCTTGGGGAAGAGCATATGGAGAGGGGTTGCTTGCTACGGCGGCCCTCCCCCTCAACGGCGAGAGGGCGTGTCGGTTACTGCTTGCGCACCGGCGCATCGCCGGCGACGTAGTAGTCGGCGGTGCTGCGCGGCAACGGCGCGCGCTGGCGAATGCGGTCGGCGATCTTTTCGGCGATCATGATGGTGGTGGCGTTCAGGTTGCCGGTAATGATCAGCGGCATAATCGACGCATCCACCACCCGCAATCCTTCCATGCCGTGCACCCGGCCCTGGCCGTCGACCACCGCCATCTCGTCTTCGCCCATCTTGCACGAGCAGGACGGGTGGAAGGCGGTTTCGGCGTGCTCGCGCACGAAGGCGTCCAGCTGCTCGTCGGTCTGCACCTCCGGCCCTGGGCTGATCTCGCGGCCGCGGTATTCGTCCAGGGCAGGCTGCGCCATGATTTCGCGCGTGATGCGGATAGCATCGCGGAACTCCTGCCAATCCTGTTCGGTCGACATGTAGTTGAACAGAATGCTCGGGTGCTGGCGCGGATCCTTCGACTTCACCTGCACCCGGCCGCGGCTCGGCGAACGCATCGAACCGACGTGGGCCTGGAAGCCATGCTCTTTCACCGCGTTGCTGCCGTTATAGTTAATCGCCACCGGCAGGAAGTGATACTGAATGTTCGGCCAGGCAAACTCTGCACGGCTGCGGATGAAACCGCCGGCCTCGAACTGGTTGCTGGCGCCGACGCCGGTGCCGTTGAACAGCCATTCCGCGCCGATTTTCGGCTGATTGAACCATTGCAACGCCGGGTACAGCGACACCGGTTTCTTACAGGCGTACTGCAGATACATCTCCAGGTGGTCCTGCAGGTTCTCTCCGACGCCCGGCAGATCGTGCACCACGTTGATGTCCAGACTTTTCAGCAGCGCCGCCGGGCCGACGCCCGAACGCTGCAGAATTTGCGGCGAGGCGATGGCGCCGGCGCACAGCAGCACTTCGCGGCGCGCTTTGGCATGGGTCAGCTGATTGCTGTCGCCCTGCAGATAGTTAACGCCCACTGCGCGCTTGCCATCGAACACGATGTGGTCGGTCAGCGCATGGGTGACGATCTTCAGGTTCGGCCGTGAACGGGCCTGATCCAGATAACCGCGGGCGGTGCTGGCGCGGCGCCCTTTCGGCGTCACGGTGCGGTCCATCGGGCCGAACCCTTCCTGCTGATAGCCGTTCAGATCGTCGGTGCGCGGATAGCCCGCCTGCACGCCGGCTTCCACCATGGCGTGGAACAGTTCGTTGTTACCGGCCTTCGGCGTGGTGACGCTCACCGGGCCATCGCCGCCGTGGTAATCGTTCGGGCCGATATCGCGCGTTTCCGCCTTGCGGAAATACGGCAGGCAGTCCAGATAGGTCCAGTCTTCCAGACCCGGCGCCTTGGCCCAGTTGTCGAAGTCCATCGCGTTGCCGCGAATGTAACACATGCCGTTGATCAGGGATGAACCGCCCAGCCCTTTGCCGCGGCCGCATTCCATTCGGCGGTTATTCATGTGCGGCTCAGGATCGGTTTCATACGCCCAGTTATAGCGGCGGCCCTGCAGCGGAAACGCCAGCGCGGCCGGCATCTGGGTACGGAAATCCATCCGGTAATCCGGGCCGCCGGCTTCCAGCAGCAGGACGCTGACGTCGGCGTCCTCGGTCAATCGGGTGGCCAACACGTTGCCGGCTGAACCGGCACCGATAATGATGTAGTCAAATTCCATTCATTATCTCCTTACTTTATAGAGGCCTGGTCAGGCAAAGACGCGAAGCGCGGCTCGGCAACAGGCTGTGTATTTGGGCGCTCTAGAGATTGTCGGCCGCAGCCAACGCGGCTGCGGCTCGAAAGACGACGGGAAGATCAGAATACCGAGGCGTATTCGCCCAGCTCGACCTGCACCGATTTGATCTGGGTGTAGTGTTCCAGCGTCGTCAGGCCGTTCTCGCGGCCGACGCCGGACTGCTTGTAGCCGCCGACCGGCATTTCCGCCGCCGACTCGCCCCAGGTGTTGATCCAGCAAATGCCGGCTTCCAGCTGGTGGATCACGCGGTGCGCGCGGGCCAGATCGTGGGTCACCACACCCGCGGCCAGGCCGAAGGTGGTGTCGTTGGCGCGGCGCACCACTTCCTCTTCGTTCTGGTAGCTGAGGATGCTCATCACCGGCCCGAAGATCTCCTCGCGCACGATTTCCATATCGTCGCGGCAGTCGCTGAACACCGTCGGCGCCACATAAGCGCCCTTGCCGAATTCGCCGTGGGTGACGCGTTCGCCGCCGCACAGCAGGCGCGCGCCGCTGTTTTTGCCGCTCTCGATAAAGCGCAGCACCGATTCCATGTGCGCAAAGCTGACCAGCGGCCCGAAGTTGGTCTGCGGATCGGTCGGGTCACCGAGGCGAATGCGCTTCACGCGCTCGAGGATTTTCGTCTCAAACTGCGCCTGCAGCGCCGCCGGCACGAAGACGCGGGTGCCGTTGGTGCACACCTGGCCGGAACTGTAGAAGTTGGCCATCATGGCGATATCGGCGGCGCGATCCAGATCGGCGTCGTCGAAGATAATCAGCGGCGATTTGCCGCCCAACTCCATGGTGACTTCCTTCAGCGTCGAACCCGACGCGTTGGCCATCACCTTCTTGCCGGTTTTCACCCCGCCGGTGAAAGAGACTTTGGCGATGCCCGGATGGTCGGTCAGGTACTGCCCCACTTCCGCCCCGCTGCCGGTCACCACGTTGAACACGCCGTCCGGCAGGCCGGCTTCGGTGTAGATTTCCGCCAGCTTCAGCGCCGTCAATGACGTGACTTCACTCGGCTTGAAGATCATCGCGTTGCCCGCCGCCAGCGCCGGCGCGGACTTCCACAGTGCGATTTGAATCGGGTAGTTCCAGGCGCCGATGCCGGCCACCACGCCCAGCGGCTCGCGGCGGGTGTAGACGAACGAGGTATCGCGCAGCGGGATCTGCTCGCCTTCAATGGCCGGGATCAGGCCGGCGTAGTACTCCAGCACGTCAGCGCCGGTGACGATATCCACCGCGGTGGTTTCCGACATCGCTTTGCCGGTATCCAGCGTTTCCAGCGCCGCCAGTTCATCGTTGCGCTCGCGCAGAATATCCACCGCGCGACGCAGGATGCGCGAACGCGCCATCGCCGTCATCGCCGCCCACACCTTCTGCCCGCTGGCCGCGCTGGCCACCGCACGATCGACGTCTTCAGCGCCGGCGGACTGGACTTCAGCCAGAACTTCGCCGTTCGCCGGGTTAATGGCGTTGAAGGTTTTTCCAGCGGTGCTGTCTACATAGGCGCCATGAATATAGAGCTTCTGCAAGCCAAAACGGGACATAGGATCTCCTTGAGTTATCCTCCGGGCGGCGTTTGCCCCCGGAGTTGGAACGTGATGTATTCGGTCGTGAGCGCCAGCGCCTGCGCCTGATTGAACGCGGAGCCGCGCAGCGCGCTGCGCAGCCACAGCCCATCGATCAGCGCCGCCAGCCCCTTGGCCGCCAACCGCGCCTGCGGCTGCGGCATAACGCGGCGAAACTCGGCGCACAGGTTGGAATAGAGCCGACGGCCGTTCACCTGTTGCAAGCGGTTGAGCTGCGGCTGGTACAGACTGCTGGCCCAAAAGGCCAGCCAGGTCTTCATCGCCGCGCTGTTGATCTGGCTGTCGTCGAAGTTGCCGGCGACGATCGCCTGCAGCCGCGCCGCCGGGCTGTTGTCGGTCAGCGCCTGCAGCCGCAGCTTCACCGCCTCGCCCAGATGGCTGATCAGATAGCGCATCGTGGCTTCCAGCAGGCCGTTCTTATCCTTGAAATAATGGCTGATGATGCCGTTGGAAACGCCGGCCCGCCGCGCGATCTGCGCGATGGTGGCGTCATGCATTCCCACTTCGTTTACCGCGGCGAGCGTGGCATCAATCAACTGCTGCCTTCTGATTGGCTGCATTCCTACCTTTGGCATATTTCGACTCTCACAAAACCGACTTCGGCCTTATCTCAGCGGGCAAATTTCACTGCCGTTTCGCCCGTGATTCAGGTCATCATGAGGACTATTAAACTTTTTTTTGATTGAACGTTCAATAAAAATTGCATATATTTTATTGCCGCCTGGTTAAAAAAATGTATTTTCTGGTTGTGGAACTGGCTGATTTTTGTGAGGTAATTAACGAATCTGACCAAAATCAGTGGCTGTAAGCGGTTCCCGCCGCGAAGCGCTCCGGTGCTTCATAAGCAGGCGAAAGCGGCATCGTTCAGGCCATTCCCATGGGGATGGCCGCCGCCTTCATTCGCCCGTTTTCCGGATGCGCCAACGCGCCCCAGAATGCGGAGCGGCACGATTTTACTCAGTTCAGAGGATGACGATGACAACACGCGAAACCTCCTCCAAACCGCAGCAGGACCGCCTCAACCCTGTGGTTTTCTTCACCTCGGCGGGGCTGATCCTGGCCTTCTCGCTGATGACCATCTTTTTCACCGACTTCTCCGGACAGTGGATCACCCGCACGCTGAATTGGGTGTCGACCACCTTCGGTTGGTACTACCTGCTGGCGGCGACGCTGTACATCGTGTTCGTGGTGTTTATCGCCGCCTCGCGCTTCGGTTCTATCAAGCTCGGGCCGGAACAGTCCAAACCGGAGTTCAGCCTGATGAGTTGGGCGGCGATGCTGTTCGCCGCCGGCATCGGCATCGATCTGATGTTCTTCTCGGTCGCCGAGCCGGTGACCCAGTACATGATGCCGCCGGAAGGCGACGCGCAAACGCTGGAGGCCGCGCGCCAGGCGATGGTCTGGACGCTGTTCCACTACGGCCTGACCGGCTGGTCGATGTATGCGCTGATGGGCATCGCCCTCGGCTACTTCAGCTATCGCTACAATCTGCCGCTGACCATTCGCTCGGCGCTGTACCCGATCTTCGGTAAACGCATCAACGGCCCGATCGGCCATAGCGTGGACATCGCCGCGGTGCTCGGCACCATCTTCGGCATCGCCACCACGCTGGGCATTGGCGTGGTGCAGCTCAACTACGGCCTCAAGGTGCTGTTCGAGATCCCGGAAAACCTGACGGTGCAGGGCTCGCTGATCCTGCTGTCGGTGATCATGGCCACCATCTCGGTCACCTCGGGAGTCAACAAGGGCATTCGCATCCTGTCCGAGCTGAACGTGCTGCTGGCACTGGGCCTGATCCTGTTCGTGCTGTTCTTCGGCGACACCGAGTTCCTGCTCAACGCGCTGGTGCTTAACGTCGGCGATTACGTCAACCGCTTTATGGGCATGACGCTCAACAGCTTCGCCTTCGATCGGCCGGTGGAGTGGATGAACAACTGGACGCTGTTCTTCTGGGCCTGGTGGGTGGCGTGGTCGCCGTTCGTCGGCCTGTTCCTGGCGCGCATCTCGCGCGGGCGCACCATTCGCCAGTTCGTGGTCGGCACGCTGATCATACCGTTCGTGTTTACCCTGCTGTGGCTGTCTATCTTCGGCAACAGCGCGCTGTACCAGATCATCCACGGCAACGCCGAGTTTGCTCAGGAAGTGATGCAGTTCCCGGAGCGCGGCTTCTACAGCCTACTGGCGCAATACCCCGGCTTCACCTTCAGCGCCTCGGTGGCCACCATCACCGGCCTGTTGTTCTACGTCACCTCGGCGGACTCCGGCTCGCTGGTGCTGGGTAACTTCACCTCGCGCCTGGCCGACATCAATAATGATGCGCCGAACTGGCTACGGATTTTCTGGTCGGTGGCCATCGGCCTGCTGACCATCGGCATGCTGATGACCGACGGCGTGCCGGCGCTGCAGAAAACCACGGTGATCATGGGCCTGCCGTTCAGCTTCGTGATCTTCTTCGTGATGGCCGGGCTGTACAAATCGCTGCGGGTGGAGGACTACCGCAAGGCCAGCGCGCTCAGCACCCTGGCGCCGGTGCCGGTCTCCAGCCACGACGTGCTCAACTGGAAACAGCGTCTGTCGCGGGTGATGAACTACCCGGGCACGCAGTACACGCAGAAAATGTTGGATAAGGTTTGCCGTCCGGCGATGCAGGACGTGGCGCGCGAGCTGGAGTTGCGCGGCGCGAAAGTGGAGTTCAGCGAAGTGCCGCCGACCGAAGACGAACGCCTGAACCACCTGGAGCTGCTGGTGCACCTGGGCGAGGAACAGAACTTTATCTATCAGATCTGGCCGATGCGCTACTCGGTGCCGGGCTTCACCTACCGTGCCCGCTCCGGCAAGTCGCACTACTACCGGCTGGAAACCTTCCTGATGGAAGGCACCCAGGGCAACGACCTGATGGACTACAGCAAGGAACAGGTGATTGGCGATATTCTCGACCAGTACGAGAAGCACCTGAACTTCCTGCACATTCATCGCGAAGCGCCGGGGGGCACCCTGACCTTCCCGGATATGTGACGGCCGAGAAATATCCAGAGGGCGTAGCCAGGCTACGCCCTTTTTTATGCCTGCTCGGCCGGCAAATCGGCCTTCAGCAGCACCAGGGAGCCGGCCAGCAACACCAGATCCTTGATTAAAAAGCTGGTGGCCCCGGCCATGGCGGGAAAACCGCCGGCGGAGGGCTCCCAGGCGCCCGGCGTGGAAAAGATCAGCGTCAGCGTGGTCAGGTAGGTCACCGTCGATCCGATCGCCCCCAGCAAACCCAGACGCCGCGACCAGAATCCCGCCAGCAGCAGTAAACCGAAGCTCCATTCGGCGACGCCCAATGCATAACTGGCGCCGCGAATGCCGAACGCCTGATGCATCCAGCTCAGCAGCGGGCTGTTGCCGATCAGCGGCACCAGCCCCTGCGCCTCGTAATCAAACCATTTGGCGTAGCCGAAGGCGGCGAAGATCACCACCAGCGCCGCGCGCATAAAGATAACGTCCCCGTTCGAGCGCCGAAAGCGCCGCAGCCATGTCGCCAGCATCGTCCTCTCTCCTTATGTTGCCCGCAGCCGCCGCGGTTTGCCGCTTGCGGCCGCGGGGTGAGGCGGCTTAGTGCCCCATCGCATCCTTTTTCATCTCGTCTTTCTTCATGCCATCTTTGGCCATACCGTCTTTCGCCATGCCATCCTTTTTCATGGCGTCTTTGCCCATTTTGTCTTTCTTCATGCAGTCCTTGCCCATGCACTCTTTCTTCATCCCATCTTTCGCCATGCCGTCGTGCGACATCTGGCTCATGCCGTCCTTTTTCATCGCGTCTTTACTCATGCCGTCCGCGGCGTTGGCGCCGGCCACGCCCAGCATCAGCGCGCTGCACATCATCATTGCGAATAACTTTTTCATGGTATTTCCTTCCGTCATGTCAAAGGCACCGGAGTGCCGGAGAATGGCCGGCGGCCGCCTCAGCTGCCGCCAAACCAGTTGTAACCCTGGTCTTCCCAGTAACCGCCCGGGAAGCGGTTGGTGACCTCGATCACCTGAATGTGCTTCGGATTCTTGTAGCCCAGCTTGGTCGGCATGCGCAGCTTCATCGGATAGCCGTACTTGCGCGGCAAGGTCTGGCCGTCGTAGGTCAGCGCGATAATCGTCTGCGGATGCAGCGCGGTGGCCATGTCGATACTGGTGTAGTAGTCGTCGGCGCATTTAAAGCTGACGTAGCGGGCGCTCAGATCCGCGCCGATTACCTTAAGAAAGTTGGCGAACGGCACGCCGCCCCACTTGCCGATGGCGCTCCAACCCTCGACGCAAATATGACGCGTCACCTGGCTAACCTGCGCCATCCGATGCAGCTGCGGCAGGCTCCAGGCGCGCTTGTCCTGCACCAACCCCGCCACTTCCAGCCGATAGTCGTCGCCGTTGATGTCGGGCGCGTCCTCCTCGGCGTAAAAGGCGTTGAACGGGAATGGCCGGGTGATCATCGACTCCGGGTAGACCGGCGCCAGGCGATCGCCGTTGAACAGCCAGCCCTGCACCCGATCGTTGAGGCGCGAAATACGGCTCAGCGCCTGCTCGACGTTGGCGTTGCCGCTGAGATCGCAGCCGGTAAGCATAGCGATACCGCCCAGCGTCAGGCCGTTGCGCAGAAAGCGGCGGCGGGACGACGCGGTCAACAAGCGCTGCGCTTCTTTGACGATCGCCTGCCCTTCAACGATCGTCATGATCTGTTTATCCTTTTTCATCGTGAACTCCTTAACGTCCGCGCAGCATGGCCAGCAGCGTGCGGGGCACCAGCGCCACCATCACCAGATGGATCGCGACGAAGGCCACCAGCGCCGACATGGCGAAAAAGTGGATATAGCGCGCCGCCTCATAGCCGCCGAGCAGCGTGCGCAGCAGCGGAAACTGCACCGATTTCCACAGCACCAGTCCGGACAGCGCGCTCAGCACGCCGAGAACCATCACCGACAGATAGGCCACGCGCTGTACCATGTTGTAGTGGCGCAGGTCGGCGTGCTGCAGCCTGCCGCGCAACGCCGCGCCGACATCGGCGAGAAACTGCTTCGGGCTGAGCGGCCAATATTTGCGTTTGAAGCGCCCGCTGGCGAGGTTCAACAGCAGGTAACACAGCCCGTTGACGCCAAACAGCCACATGCCGGCGAAGTGCCACTGCAGCGCGCCGCCCAGCCAGCCGCCGAGCGTCAGCTCGTTGAAAAAGCTGAAGTTGAACAGCGGCGAAGCGTTGTAGATGCGCCAACCGCTGGTCACCATGATCAGCATCGCCAGCGCATTCAGCCAATGCGTTAACCGCAGCCACAGCGGATGTACGGTCTGTCGTTGTTCCGGGGTGAGAGTGAGGCTCATAACGATTCCTGCCAGCTAACGATGCGATGCACCGAGTATTCCCCGGATTTGTTCCCCAAGACCTCACGCAAAGTTAAATAAAATGTGATAACTCCGCCGGTGGCGGTTGTGTAGACTTCAGAGAGAATCGGGCTAATCAGCGGTAATGAGAATGGACAAGCCAAAACGAATTTTGATCGTCGAGGACGACGGCGACATCGCCGAGCTGCTGCAGCTGCATCTGCGTGACGAGGGTTACGCCATCAGCCACGCCGCCGACGGCAATCAGGGCATGGCGATGCTGGAACAGGGCGGCTGGGACGCCTTGATCCTCGATCTGATGCTGCCGGGCGTAGACGGATTGGAGATTTGCCGCCGGGCGCGCACCATGACGCGCTACACGCCGATCATCATCACCAGCGCGCGCTCCAGCGAGGTGCACCGCGTGCTGGGGCTGGAGCTGGGCGCCGACGACTATCTGGCCAAACCCTTTTCCATGCTGGAGCTGGTGGCGCGGGTCAAGGCGCTGTTTCGCCGCCAGGAAGCGATGAGCCGCAACCTGCGCATGGACGCCGGCGCGCTCAGCTTCAACGATCTGACCATCGATCCCATCGCCCGCGAAGTGCGCCTGCACCAACAGCCGATCGAGCTGACGCCGCGCGAATTCGACCTGCTGTACTTTTTCGCCCGCCACCCGGGCCAGGTGTTCTCGCGCCTCAGCCTGTTGAATCAGGTCTGGGGCTATCAGCACGAGGGGTATGAGCACACCGTCAACACCCATATCAACCGGCTGCGCATCAAGATCGAGCGCAACCCGGCAGAACCCGAGCGCATCCTCACGGTGTGGGGCATGGGCTATAAATTCGCGGCCGCGCCGCAAGAGTGAGCCATGAAAAACCTTACGTTAGCGCAACGCCTCACGATTATCTTCGCGCTGCTGATCGTCATCGGCTGCGCCTTTTCCGGCTGGATGCAGGTGCGCAGCAATACCCAGTACAGCCAGGCGGTGATCCAGCGCCTGTCCGGCAACCTGGCGCAGCATATCGCCGACAGCAATCCGCTGCTGGGGGTGAACGGGCCGGATCCGCAGGCGGTGCATACCCTGTTCGATCAGCTGATGGCGGTGAACCCCAGCGTTGAGGTTTATCTGCTCGACAACCAGGGCGCAATCATCGGCAACGCCGCGCCGGCCGGGCATCTGAAGCGGCAGCGGGTCGCGCTGGCGCCGCTGCAGGCGCTGCTCGATGGCGCGCAGATGCCGGTGTATGGCGACGATCCGCGCAGCGCGGACGGACGCAAGGTGTTCAGCGTTGCGCCGCTGAAGGTCGACGGCCGGGTCGAGGGCTATCTGTATGTGGTCTTGCTCGGTGAAGAGTACACGGCGTTGGCCAGCAACGCCCAGTTCAACTCGGCGGCCAGAATGGCGCTGTGGACCTCCGGGGTGATGGTGCTGTTCAGCCTGCTGGCCGGCGGTTTCGCGTTCTACTGGGTCACTCGCCCCATCCGGCGCCTGACCCGTCAGGTCAATGCGCTGGACAGCGGCGGCATTGAGGCAGTGCAGGCCTACGCGGCGCTACCGGCGGTGCCGGCCGGGCGCGACGAGGTCAGCCAGCTGCAACAGGCCTTCCACCGCATGGCGCAGCGCCTCGCCGAACAGTGGCAAACGCTGGCGCAGCAGGATCGGCTGCGGCGCGAATTCATCGCCAACGTCTCACACGATCTGCGCACTCCGCTCACCTCGCTGCACGGCTATCTGGAAACGCTGTCGGTCAAGGCCGCCACCCTAAGCGACACCGAGCGGCGGCGCTATCTGGAGATCGCGCTGGCGCAGAGCCGCAAGGTGGGCAAGCTGGCGCAGGAGTTGTTCGAACTGGCGCGGCTGGAATATGGCGTGGTGAAACCGCAGAAAGAACCCTTCTCCCTCAGCGAGCTGCTGCAGGACGTGTTCCAGAAGTTCGAGCTGGCGGCGGAGGCGCGCAACCAGCGGCTGCACGCCGACATCGCCCCCGGCGTGCCGCCGGTGTTCGCCGATCTCAGCATGATTGAGCGGGTGCTGACCAACCTGTTGGACAACGCCATTCGCCATACGCCGCCCGGCGGCGACATCGGCGTGCGGCTGTGGCGGCAGGAAGACCAGGTGATGGTGCAGGTCAGCGACAGCGGCCCCGGCATTCCGCAGACGCTGCGCGCCGATCTGTTCGTGCGGCCGTCTATCCTGAGCGGCGCCCGACGCCCCGCCGGCGGGCTGGGGTTAATGATCGTGCGGCGCATTCTGCAACTGCACGACAGCGACATTCAGCTGATCGAACAACCACAAAGCGGCGCCTGCTTCCGCTTTGCCATTCCGCCGCGTTAATCCGGCATATCGGTTATTGCGCTAGCGGGAACCGCAGGCTGAAAATGAGGCTGGCGACAGGCGCGCGCTCGATACATTCGGCGCGCACCTCACCGCCGTGCAGCGTCATGATGGCGCGCACGATGGACAGCCCGAGGCCGCTGGCGTGGCTGCCGGCGCTGCGCGCGGGATCGGCGCGGTAGAAACGATCGAACAGCTTTTCCAGATGCGCCGGCGCGATCGGCGGCCCCTGATTGATGACCTGCACCCACCAGGCATCGGCGCGCCGTTCAGCCCGCAACACGATCAGGCTGTTTTCGTCGGCATAACGCACCGCGTTGGCCACCAGGTTGCTCAGCGCCCGCTGGAACAACATCGCGTCCGCCTTCAGCTCTCCTTCCCCTTCGCAGCTCAGCGCGATGCCGCGTTCTTCCGCCAGCCCTTCGAAATAATCCGCCACCCGCCGCAGCTCGGCCGCCACCTCCAGACGACTGTAGTTCAGCGCAGACTGCGCCTCACCGGCGCGCGCCAGAAACAGGATGTTTTCCACCATGCGCGAAATACGCTCCAGCTCGTCCATATTGTTCGACAATAGGGTTTCGTACTCCTCCACGCTGCGGGGTTGATACAGCGCCACCTGACACTGGCCCATCAACGCGCCCACCGGCGTGCGGATCTCATGGGCCAGATCGGCGGAAAACTGCGTCAGCCGCTGATAGCCTTCATTCAACCGATCGAGCATCGCATTGAACGACCGGGTCAGCTGCTGCAACTCCTTCGGCGCCCCCTGTTCGCTGAGGCGAGTGGACAATGTATTGGGCGCGATCTCGGACGCCTGCGCCGCCATGCGCCATAGCGGCTTCAATCCCCGGCGCATGACCCCATAGCCCAGCAGCGCAATCAGCAGGAAAGCCACAATGACCGCCGCGACAATGCGCCACAGGTAACGCGCCAGCATCTTCTGCTCGTTGACCATCACGTGCGCGGCGGAGATCTGCAGCAAACTGCCGTCTTCCAGACGCACCATCGCCGATGCCGCGCGCAGCGGCACCCCCTGCGCCGTTTCCCCGCCGCGCACGGCGGCCAGCGTCTGCGCCTGTTCGGGCGGCGTCGGCGCGATCGGCGGCAGGGCCACCCTGGCCGGATTCACATTGATGAGCGGTTTTTGCCCCGGAATTTGGAAAATCAACACGTCCTGTTCATTGCCCAGCATATTTTCGAACAGGCCGTTATTGGCGGTCAGGCGCGCCAAAGGAAAGCGCTGCCCCAGTAAATGGCGGAAATACTCTACGCGCCCGGTCACCTGCAGATCGCTGCGGAGCGTCATTTCCTGGCGCATCGCGCCGAACAGATACCAGCCCGCCCCGCTCACCACGCAGGCGGCCACCAGCGCGAACAGCATGGCGGTACGCAGCGTCAGCGACACCGGCCGACGTGAAGCGCGGGCGTTCACGAGCGCGGCTCGCAAACATAGCCGATGCCGCGCACGCTGTGGATCAGCTTGACGTCGAACGGCCGGTCGATTTTGGCGCGCAGGCGTTTGATGGCCACGTCAACCACATTGGTGTCGCTGTCGAAATTCATGTCCCACACCTGAGAGGCGATCTGCGTGCGCGACAGCACTTCGCCTTCGCGCCGCACCAGCAGATGCAGCAGCATGAATTCTTTATTGGTCAACGGGATCACCTGATCCTGGCGCACCGCCCGGCGGCGCAATACGTCCAACTGCAGATCGGCGATGGCGTAATGATCGGCTTCGCGCGCCGGCCCGCGGCGCAGCAAGGTGCGCAAACGCAGCACCAGCTCGGTAAAGGAAAACGGTTTGATAAGATAGTCGTCCGCGCCCAGCTCCAGACCGTGGATGCGATCCTGCACGCCATCGCGGGCGGTGAGAAACAGGATCGGCACGTCGCTTTTCTTGCGCAATACCTCGATGATCTGCCAGCCATCCAGCCCCGGCAGCATGACATCGAGCACGATCGCATCGTAGTCCTGCTCCAACGCGCGAAACAGCCCGTCGGTGCCGTTGCGCGCCAAATCGACGCTGTAGCCCGCTTCCCCCAGCCCTTTCTTCAGGTAATCCCCTGTGCCGATATCGTCTTCAACTACCAGTATTCGCATGCTCGCCACCTCGTTACGTCTGCAAAAATACTAGCAGCTTCGGCGGACAAACTTGATGACATTAATGTCATCAAACGGCCATGGCGCTGACCCAGTAGGTCAACCATGCTTAACCGGCAAACTCATTTCAGGAGAACGTTATGATTACCCGTCATCGTATAGCCGGTTTACTGTTGTCCACGTTACTGCTTTCCAGCGGATTGGCCGCCGCCGCCCAAACGCCGGGCAAGGTGATTGCGCCGCTGCGCGGCACCATCACGCAAGTTGCCGACGGCAATCTGCAGCTGACCGACCGCAAGGGCGAGACACTCAGCGTCAAGCTGAACGATCAAACTAAAGTGCTCAGCGTTTCCAAAGCCACGCTGGACGATATCAAACCGGACAGCTTTATCGGCACCGCCGCCGTGCCGCAGCCGGACGGCACGCTCAAGGCACTGGAAGTGCACGTGTTCGCCGCCAGCCTGCGCGGCACCGGCGAAGGGCATTCGGCCTGGGAATCCGCCGACGGCAAAGTGGATACCATGACTAACGGCACCGTCGGTAAACTGGTGAAATCCAACGGCCGCACCCTGACCGTCACTTACGGTAACCAGCAGAAAACCGTCGTCGTGCCGGAAGACGTGCCGATCGTGACGCTGGATCCGGGCGATCTGAGCCTGCTGAAACCGGGCGTGCACATTGTGCTGTTCTCCGCCGTCAACGATAAGGGCGAACGCATCGCCACCCGCATTTCCGCCGGCAAAGACGGCACCGTGCCGCCGATGTAACCGGAGGAATGCCATGAAGACCAACGCGTCGCCGCCGGTGCATCGCTGGCCGGTTCGAATCACTCATTGGATCAACCTGTTCGCCATGGTGTGCATGTTCATGAGCGGTTGGGAAATCTACAACGCCTCGCCGCTGTTCGATTTCCGCTTTCCGCCGCAGATGACGCTCGGCGGTTGGCTGGGCGGCGCGATTGGTTGGCATTTGGCGGTGATGTGGCTATTGGCGCTCAACGCCGTCTGCTATCTGCTGTGGAGCCTGTTCAGCGGCCATTTTCGCCACGATCTGTTGCCGCTTCGCGCCGACGCGCTGCGGCAGGATATCTGGCTGGCGATGACGCTGCGCCTGCGCCACCGGCATGGCCGCTACAACGCCATTCAGAAACTGATGTACCTCGGCGTACTGGCGCTCGGCCTATTACTGGTGCTGTCTGGCCTGGCGATTTGGAAACCGGTTCAGCTGCAGGGATTGGTCGCGCTGTTTGGCGGCTTCGACTTCGCGCGCTACGTGCATTTCTTCGCCATGGCCGGCATCGGCCTGTTTGTGGTGATCCACGTATTTATGGTGGCTGTCGTGCCTAAAACCCTGTGGGCGATGATAACGGGTGGCAAACATGAATGAGAAAAAACAGCGGGCAACCGCGCCGACGCTGGAACCGGACCAAAAAAAGCAGCTGGTCAATCTGCAACGCCGGCTGATGTTGCGCTCCGGGCTGACGCTGGGCGGCATCGCCATGCTGACCGGGTGTAATCTGCAAGACGGCGATCGGGTGGATAAGGTGCTGTGGGCCATGTCGCGCTGGAACGACCGGGTGCAGGCCTGGCTGTTCAGCGGCCAGCGGTTGGCGCAAACTTACCGGCCGGACCAGATCACTCACCCTTTCCCCTTTAACGCATTTTACCCGGAATACAACGTCCCCGAGATCGATCTCGCCGGCTACCGGCTTGAGGTCGCGGGGAAAGTGGAGAAAAAAGCGCCCTGGACGCTGGAACAGCTGCAGCGGCTGCCACAGCAAAGTCAGATCACGCGTCTGATCTGCATTGAGGGCTGGAGCGCCATTGGTCAATGGGGCGGCGTGCCGCTGCGCACCTTTCTGCAGCACGTCGGCGCGGATCTGAATGCCGGTTACGTCGGCTTCAAATGCGCCGATCGCTACTACGCCAGCCTCGACATGGCCACCGCGCTGCACCCGCAGACCATCCTGGCGTTGGATTTCGGCGGCAAGGCGCTGCCGGCGGACTACGGCTACCCGCTGCGGCTACGCGTGCCGACCAAGCTGGGGTTCAAAAACGCCAAACATATCGCCGCGATCTTCGTCAGCGACGTCAATCCGGGCGGCTATTGGGAGGATCAGGGCTACAACTGGTTCAGCGGCATTTAGTTTTGCGCGGCGCTGCGCACAACCTTCATCGGCGGCTGGAGGATCGTCTCCGCCGCGGTTAATAATCTGTTCGTCACAAAGGGGATAACTATAGGAAAAATAATAGTAAAAAGGATTTTATCATGGATATTGATGTGAGGGAGATCAATGCACGGCCTGTCACGGAGTATAGGTATCGAATAACGGTTTATAAAAAAGCCAGCAGCGTTGCTGCGTATTACCTTGATTTTAAAAAAGCGACGTTAAGGATGCGTCAATGGCTTATTGGGGCTTATCCTGCCTCGGAAGTATTGGACAATGCTTACGTCATGGAACTGTACGATGTAAGAGCATTGGAAAATCGCGCCGAAGTAACGAGATCCTTATTTGATACCTATACCAGGATGGCTTACACCCGGTATGAACGAGAACAACTCTTCATTAATGGCATCGGCCTGGCGATCGTCACTTTTGTGACGCAATACCAAGCAAGATTAGTTTTCAGCGTACCGCTCAGGCCAGCGTTAGCCAGAATTTATGACTCGCTCTTGAAAAAACACGCGCATCGCGTACATTATTTGCACAACCAAGCGCTTATTGAGGACGGATTATATGTCATCGAAATCCCGCCTGTTAACGGCAGAATCCCACCCAACCCCTATGAGCATGAAGGAACGGCACCAAAAAGAGATGCAAGCCTTCCACGAAGAATGGGCTGAACAAAGGCGCCGCGAATGGCGTGAACGCGGCGGCGTTGAAGCCAGTGAACCGCCCGCACGTAGCATCGATACCGAACTTTCATCCTGATTCCGGTTCGTTCTTATTCTTCTTCTTCTTTTTCCGCCGTCAGCAATGCAATCCCCGCTTGCTCAATGGCCTCCCGCGCGGCGGCGGGCAACCCCTCATCGGTAATGATGGCGTCAAAGGCGGCGATCGGCAGCGCCAGATAGGTGGCGACTTTGCCGTATTTGGACGTATCGCTGAGCAGAATGCGGCGGCGGCTGGCCTCGACGATGGCCTTCTTCACCATCACCTTATCTTCGTTCGGCGTCGACAGACCGCGCATGCTCCACGAAGAGGCGGAGATGAACGCCAGATCGATAAACAGACCGCGCAGCGCCTGCGCCGCCGCCTCACCGACGCAGGAACGGTTTTCCCGGCACACGGTGCCGCCGGTGTGGATGATTCGGCACTGGCTATGCTCTATCAGAAACCCGGCGATGACAAAGTCGTTGGTCACCACCGTCAAATCGTCACGTTCTCCGATCTGTTTCGCCAGCGCCAGCGTGGTGGTGCCAGCATCCAGATAGATACAGCTATTGGCGGGAATTTGCCGCGCCGCCAGCCGACCGATGGCGATTTTCTGCCGGCCGAACATCCCCTCTTTGGTCTGGTGAGAAGGTTCGCTCGCCACCCGTTCCGGCGCCTGCACACCGCCCGAGACCGACTGCACCGCCCCCTGCTCTTCCAGCTTTTGCACGTCACGGCGGATCGTCATATGCGACACCCCCAGCCGTTCGGTCAGCTCGGCGATACTGACGACGCCGCGTTCGGATACCAGCGCAAGAATTTGTTGATGGCGTTCTACAGGTATCACGGTTCCCTCTCGTTGCTGCGGTGATAATAATTGTGATTTTACGTCAATTTTCGTTCGCCGATAGCCCTTATTTCTCGCAGCGTGACGGCCAGCGCAGTTAGGCCAGCCAAACATAAACTTATTTAAAAACATCATAGTAATGTTGATTTAGGCCAGAAATCGCACGAAAAATCCGTTTCACGCATTGTTAATTATTGTGATAACGATCGCGGATAATCGACCGACAAGCGCTTACATTTAACACAACAAAACAAATTATCACTAAAATTAACAGGAGTGCAGTATGACACACCCAGGGAATTATGCCGTTTGCGTCATCGGGCTGGGGGCGATGGGCATGGGCGCCGCGCGTTCATGCCTCCGCGCCGGATTGACCACCTACGGCGCCGATCTCAATCCGCAGGCGCTGGCGGCGCTGCAACAGGCCGGAGCGAAACAAACGGCCCCCAGCGCGCGCGACTTCGCCGCCGAGCTGGACGCCGTGTTGCTGCTGGTGGTAAACGCCGCGCAGGTGAAGCAAATCCTGTTCGGCGAGCAAGGCCTGGCGCCGCAGCTCAAGCCGGGCACGGCGGTGATGGTGTCTTCGACCATTTCCGCCGATGACGCCAAACAGATCGAGCAACGGCTGCTGGACTACGGCCTGGCGATGCTGGACGCGCCGGTTTCCGGCGGGGCGGCCAAGGCGGAAGAAGGCCAAATGACGGTGATGGCCGCTGGCGCCGACGCCACCTTCGCGCGCCTGCAACCCGTGCTGGACGCCATCGCCGGCAAGGTTTACCGCATCGGCGAAACCATCGGCCTGGGCGCGACGGTAAAAATCATCCACCAGCTGTTGGCCGGGGTGCACATCGCCGCCGGGGCGGAAGCCATGGCGCTGGCCGCTCGCGCCAACATCCCGCTGGACGTCATGTATGACGTCGTCACCCACGCCGCCGGCAACTCCTGGATGTTCGAAAATCGCATGCGCCACGTGGTCGACGGCGACTATACGCCCAAATCGGCGGTGGATATCTTCGTCAAGGATCTGGGGCTGGTGGCGGATACCGCCAAGGCGCTGCATTTCCCGCTGCCGCTGGCCTCCACCGCCTTCACCATGTTTACCGCCGCCAGCAACGCCGGCTACGGTAAAGAAGATGACAGCGCGGTAATCAAAATCTTTGCCGGCATCGATCTGCCGCAGAAAAAGGAGACGCTCTGATGCAGCTCGGCGTAATCGCGGATGATTTTACCGGCGCGACCGACATCGCCAGCTTTCTGGTGCAAAACGGCCTGCCGACGGTGCAGTTGAACGGCGTGCCGCAGGACGAAACGCCGGTCGACGCTCAGGCGGTCGTCATCAGCCTGAAATCGCGCTCCTGCCCGACAGAGCAGGCGATCGAACAGGCATTGCAAGCGCTGGCCTGGCTGCAAAAACAGGGCTGCCGCCAGTTCTACTTCAAGTACTGCTCCACCTTCGACAGCACCGCACAGGGCAATATCGGCCCGGTGACCGACGCCCTGCTCGCCGCGCTGGGGGAAAATTTCACGGTTGTTTCCCCGGCGCTGCCGGTAAACGGCCGCACGGTCTATCAGGGCTACCTGTTCGTCGGGGAACAGCTGCTGTCTGAGTCCGGCATGCGTCATCACCCGGTCACGCCGATGACCGACAGCAACCTGCTTCGCCTGATGGAATCCCAGGCCGCCGGACGCTGTGGGCTGGTGATGGCGGCGGAAATGGATCGCGGCGCCGAGGCAGTCAGCGAGAAGCTGCAGCAATTGGCGCAGGAAGGCGTGCGCTACGCGGTGCTGGACACGCTCAACGAACGGCATCTGCTTACCCAGGGCGAAGCGTTGAAAACGATGAAGCTGGTGACCGGCGGTTCGGGCCTGGCGATCGGCCTGGCGCGGCAATGGGCGCAGAACGGCGAACGTTCGGCAGAGGCGGCCGGCGCGCCGCAGGGGGAAAAGGCGGCGGTGCTGTCTGGCTCCTGCTCCGTCATGACTAACCGGCAGGTGGCGCACTATCGCGAACGCGCGGCGGCGCAGGCCATCGATATCGACCGTTGCTTCGATCCCCAGACGCGCGCCGCCTACGCCGTCGAGTTGGCGCACTGGGCGCAGCGCCATGCCGGAGAAACTCTTGCCCCGCTGATCTACGCCACTGCATCGCCGGAGTCGCTGCAGCAAACGCAACAACGGCATGGCGCCGCCGCCAGCGAGGCGGTGGAAGCCTTGTTCGCCGAGCTGGTGGTGCAACTGCGCCAGTTGGGATTCAGCCGCTTTATCGTCGCCGGCGGCGAAACCTCCGGCGTGGTGACGCAGGCGCTGGGCATTCGCGGCTTCCATATCGGCCCCAGCATTTCCCCCGGCGTTCCCTGGGTGCGCGCCAGCGATCGGGCCATTTCCCTGGCGCTGAAATCGGGTAATTTTGGCGATGAAGCCTTCTTCGCGCGCGCGCAAACGGAGTTCCCGGTATGAGCATGACGATTGAACAGCAGGCGCGTGAAGAGATGGTGCGCCTGGGTGCCTCGTTTTTCCAACGCGGCTACGCCACCGGCTCCGCCGGCAACCTCTCGCTGATGCTGCCGGACGGCGCGCTGCTGGCGACGCCGACCGGCTCCTGTCTCGGCGAGTTGCAGGCCGATCGCCTGTCTAAAGTGAGCCTGAACGGCGACTGGCTCTCCGGCGACAAACCGTCGAAAGAGATCAGCTTTCATCGGGCGCTCTATCTGAACAACCCGGAATGCAAAGCGGTCGTGCACTTGCATTGCACCTACCTCACGGCGCTCTCTTGCCTGCAGGGGCTGGACGCCGACAACGCCATCAAACCGTTCACCCCCTATGTGGTGATGCGCGTCGGCAAGGTGCCGGTGGTGCCTTACTACCGGCCCGGCGACGAAAGGCTGGCGCAGGATCTGGCCCGCCTGGCGCCGACCCACCGCGCCTTTTTGCTGGCCAACCACGGGCCGGTGGTGACGGGTAAAGACCTGCGAGCGGCGGCGGACAATACCGAAGAGATGGAAGATGCGGCGCGGCTGATCTTCACCCTCGGCGATCGTCCGATCCGCTATTTGACCGCTGATGAAATTGCCGAATTACGGAGCTGAACCATGCCTAAATTTGCCGCCAATTTGTCGATGATGTTTACCGAGGTGCCGTTCCTCGATCGCTTTGCCGCCGCTGCCGCACAGGGCTTCAGCGCGGTGGAATTCCTGTTCCCTTACGAGCATCCCGCCGATCTGTTGGCCGAGAAACTGCGCGAACACGGCCTGCAACAGGTGCTGTTCAACACCGCGCCCGGCGATGCCGCCGCCGGCGAATGGGGGCTGGCGGCGCTGCCGGGCCGCGAACGGGATGCGCGCGCCGATATCGATCGCGCGCTGGCCTACGCCATCGCCCTTTCCTGCCCCTGCGTGCACCTGATGGCCGGCGTGGTGCCCGCGAGCGCGGATCGACGGCGTTATCTCGACGCCTTTATCGCCAATGCGCGCTATGCCGCAGACGCTTTTGCGCCGCACGGCGTCAAGGTGCTGATCGAGGCGCTCAGCCCGCCAGTCAAGCCCGACTACCTGTTCGCCAGTCAGCATCAGGCGGCGGAAGCGGTGGCGGCGATCGAAAGACCGAACGTGTTCATCCAGTTCGATTTTTTCCACGCGCAGTTGGTGGACGGCAATATCAGCGGGCTGCTGGAGACGCTGGCCGGGCGCTACGCGCATATCCAGATAGCCTCGGTGCCGGATCGTCATGAGCCCGACGAGGGCGAACTGAATTACCCGTGGCTGTTCGACAAGCTGGATGCGCTCGGCTATCAGGGCTGGATCGGTTGCGAATACCGCCCGCGCGGCGACACCGCCGCCGGGCTCGGCTGGCTGAAGCCTTACCGCTAAAGCCGCACGCCGACACCAGGAAATCGATTTTATAACAATGAAACGCACCCGTATCGCCACGCGGCGATCGCGGTGCCCAACGCTTACCCAACGAAAGGCTTTTTTCATGTCTACCTCTCTGCTGTTGCTGATTGCCGTACTCGGCGTGGTGCTGCTGTTATTGATGGTGATTAAGGCGAAGGTGCAACCCTTTGTCGCGCTGTTGGTGGTCAGTTTGCTGGTGGCGCTGGCCAGCGGCATTCCGACCGGCGAAGTGATGAAAGTGATGACCGCCGGAATGGGCGGCGTGCTCGGCTCGGTGACCATCATCATTGGTCTGGGGGCGATGCTCGGCCGCATGATCGAACAATCGGGCGGCGCCGAGTCGCTGGCGCAGCGTTTCAGCCAGGGTCTGGGGCCGAAACATACCGTCGCGGCGCTGACCCTCGCCGCGTTTATTCTCGGCATTCCGGTGTTCTTCGACGTCGGCTTTATCATTCTGGCGCCGATTATCTATGGCTTCGCCAAGGTCGCCAAAGTGTCGCCGCTCAAGTTCGGCCTGCCGATGGCCGGCGTGATGTTGACGGTACACGTCGCGCTGCCGCCGCACCCCGGCCCGGTCGCCGCCGCCGGCTTGCTCAACGCCGACATCGGCTGGCTAACCATTATCGGCCTCGCGATCTGTATTCCGGTCGGCGTTATCGGCTATTTCGCCGCCAACTACCTCAACCGCAAAACCTATCCGTTATCGATAGAGGTGCTGGAACAGCTGCAGCTGGCGGCGCCGGAGCCGCGTCCGGAAGATCACGCGCCGCTCAGCGATCGCATCAACCCGCCCGGCGCCGGCCTGGTGGCGGCGCTGATCGTCATCCCGATCGCCATCATCATGCTCGGCACCGTCTCCGCCACCCTGCTGCCGGCCGGCTCGGCGCTGCGCGACGCGCTGTCGCTGCTGGGCTCGCCGGCGGTGGCGCTGATGATCGCCCTGCTGTTGGCCTTCTATTTCCTGGCGCTGCGCCGCGGCTGGAGCCTGCAACACGCCGGCGACGTGATGGGGGCCGCGCTGCCGACCGCCGCGGTGGTGATCCTGGTAACCGGCGCGGGCGGCGTGTTCGGCAAGGTGCTGGTGGAGTCCGGCGTCGGCAAGGCGCTGGCGGAAGTGCTGACGGCCATCGGCCTGCCGCTGGTGCCCGCCGCGTTTATCATTTCGCTGGCGCTGCGCGCCTCGCAGGGTTCCGCCACCGTGGCGATCCTGACCACCGGCGGCCTGTTGTCGGAAGCGGTCAGCGGCTTGAATCAGCTGCAGCTGGTGCTGGTAACCCTGGCGACCTGTTTCGGCGGGCTCGGGCTTTCGCACGTCAACGACTCCGGTTTTTGGATCGTCACGCGCTATCTGGGGCTGTCGGTGGCCGATGGCCTGAAGACCTGGACGGTGTTGACCACCCTGCTCGGCCTGAGCGGCTTCCTGTTCACCTGGCTGTTGTGGCTGGCGGCGTGATTTCTCTGGCATACTGAACGCCGTTGTTTTTCATCGCCTTTCATCCTGTGCAGGAGCAGCAACATGACCGTAATCAACACCGCGCCCACGCTTATCACCGAACGCCTGCGGCTGGACGCGCACACGCTGGACGACTTCGACTCGCTGGCCGCGCTGTGGGCCGACCCGCTGGTGGTGCGCTATATCGGCGGCACCCCGCGCGACCGGGAAGACTCCTGGGGGCGCCTGATGCGCTACGTTGGCCACTGGGCGCTGTTGGGATACGGGTATTGGGCGGTGCGTGACAAGCAGAGCGGCGAGTACCTCGGCAGCATCGGCTTCTCTAACTTCCTGCGCGACATCACCCCGGCGCTCGATGCGCCGGAGATGGGCTGGACGCTGGTGAGTTCGGCGCACGGCAAAGGCTATGCCACCGAGGCGCTGCGGGCGGCGCTGGCCTGGGGGAAAACGCACCTGCCGGGGGAAAAAACCGTCTGCATCATCTCACCTGAAAACCAGGCTTCGCTGGCGTTGGCGAAAAAGGTCGGCTTCAGCGAAAGCCACCGCAGCGAGTACCATCAAAACCCGATCGTGGTGATGCACTGCCCGCTTTGAATGCCTAAGCGCGTTGCACCGCCAACGCCGTCTGAATGAAGTTGTCCCGCAGCGCGTCGGTGCGCTGCGGATCCCAGGCGATACCGACCTGCCACTCCGTCTCCTCGCCGCTCAGAGGTAAAATGTCGATGCCGGCCGGCGCGATATGCGTGATGCTGTGCGGCAGCAGCGCGACGCCGACGCCGGCGGCAACCAACGCCAACAGCGTCTGGATGTCGCCGGCCTGCTGCACCACGTTCGGCGTCAACCGGTGAGCGGCGATAAATCGCAGCGACTGATCGCTCAGCCCGCGCCCGCGTTTAGGGGTCAATTGCAACAGCGGCAGCTGATTGAAACGCGCCATCAGATCGTCGGCGCGCAGCGCCAGTGCGCCCGGCGCGGCCAGCACCAACCTATCGCTCAGCAATGCCACACCGCACAGCGGCGTATTGACCGGCAAGCGCACGAACCCCGCCTGCAACTCTCCCTGCAGCAACAGCTGATACTGCCGCTCCGACGGCAGATCTTCGAGGCCAATCGCCACCTCGGGAAACCGTTGGCGAAAGGCGGCCACCAGCTGCGGCGCCAGATGAAAACTGGACAGGCCAAACCCCAGCGCCAGCCGCCCCGCTTCCCCGAGCGCCACCCGCCGCGCGCGCCGCTGAAACTGCTGATACTGCTCCACCAGCGCCTGCGCCTCCGGGTAAAGCCGCCGCCCGCCGGCAGTGAGCACCGCCCCTTGTCGGCCGCGCTCGAACAGCCGAACGTCAAGCTGGGCTTCCAGCGCCTGAATTTGCTTGCTCAGCGCCGGTTGGCTGATGCACAGCAGGCTCGCCGCCTGCCGATAGTTGCCCTGCTCCGCCAGCGCCACCAGGGCGCGCAGTTGTTTTATATCCATTCCATTAGGTTATCAAATAAGGAATTTAATTGATTATACAGTAATCAATTCGCCTGCTGTAATCAATGCAGACCCCAACCGGAGAGATCCCATGACCACCTCATTACGCGCCGCCACGGTGCAATTCCAGCATCGCGCCAATGACAAGAATTACAACCTGTCGACCATGGAACGCTTTATCGCGGAAGCGGCCGAACAACAGATACAGCTGTTGGCCTTCCCGGAAATGTGCGTCACCGGCTATTGGCACGTGCGCCATCTGTCCGACGCCGAAGTGCGGGCGCTGGCGGAACCGATCGTGAGCAGCCCTTCGCTGGCGCGCATTCGCCCGCTGGCTGAGCGTTACAACATGGCGATTGGCGTCGGGCTGATCGAGCTGGGCGATGACGGCCGGTGTTACAACGCCTATGCCGTTTGTCTGCCGGACGGCGAACTGCATGTGCACCGCAAACTGCACGCCTTCGAGCACCCGGCTATCGCCAGCGGCGACCGCTATACGGTGTTCGATACCCCCTGGGGCGTACGCGTGGGCGTATTGATCTGCTGGGACAATAATCTGGTGGAGAATGTGCGCGCAACGGCGCTGCTGGGCGCGGACGTGCTGATCGCCCCGCACCAGACCGGCGGCACCCATTCGCGCAGCCCGCACGGCATGAAGCCGATCCCGCAGGCGCTGTGGCAGCGGCGCGTGGAAGATCCGCAGGCGATAGAAGCCGCCTTTCGCGGCGAACACGGCCGCGGCTGGCTGATGCGCTGGCTGCCGTCGCGCGCTCACGACAACGGGCTGTTCTTGCTGTTCAGCAACGGCGTGGGCCGAGATGACGATGAAATACGCACCGGCAACGCGATGATCCTCGATCCTTACGGCCGGATCGTGGCGGAGACCTGGGCGGCGGAAGACCGGATGGTCAGCGCCGAGCTCGATCTGACGCTAATCCCGCTCAGCACCGGTCGCCGCTGGATCTACGGGCGGCGCCCCGAGCTGTACGGGTTGTTGACCGAGCCGCAAGGCTACGAGCGCGATGCCCGCAGCGCGCGCTTTTCGACGCAGCCGACGGGGCGCGGCGGTGAATGACAGATAAAAAAAATCCGCCCGGAGGCGGATTTTTTATGGGTGCGGCAAACAAGGCCGCAGGTTCATGCCCGCAGGCACGAACACACTTAGAAGCGGTAGCCTACGCCAACGTTCCAGGTGCCAACGTCAACGCTGCGAATGCGGTTCTGCTCGTAACCGACATCCAGGGCAACGTTCTCGATTGGGTTGAACTGCAGACCGGCGCCGTAGGTGAAGCCGTAGTCAGCGGTGTCGTGACGAGAAGTGCCGTTCTGAGCGTTGGTAGTGAATTTACCGTAACCCAGGCCAACCAGACCGTAGATGCTCGCCCAGTCATTGATGCGGTATGCTGGACCGGCAGAGATAGAGTTGTACTGAGCTTTGTTATAGAAACCGTCCTGAGAACCGTCCTTTTCCAGGTGGGTAAAGGAACCGATTACGCCCAGTGGGTTGTTGTCGAACTCGTAACGGTATTTCAGGTTGAAACCGTCGGCTTTGTTAGCAACGCCTTGGAAATCACCCTGCGCATAGCCAGCGGATACGGTGCTCTGACCAGCGAATGCGGTACCTGCGCTAACTGCTAATACGCAAGCTGCTACTGCGGAAAGACATGCAATTTTTTTCATAACCACCTCAAACGCGTTTTATTATTAAGTACATCCATTTGTTCATGCTTTGAAAATATAACAAAAATTAGCGTGAAACTCTGCCTTGAAATGAGTGTCTAATGCTTTATATCGTGTAACAGAAGATTTCAAGAACAGTGTATCTTCTTCTTTTCGCTCTATTTTCGGCCGTATTCTACGACTTTCTGTGACAAAAATCACCTATTTAATATCCAGATAATTCTTAAGAAAAAGCGCACTTTTTGACCAAATCCGCCACATCTCATCCGAGGATCGGCGGATTTCACCGCGATGCGCGCTTTTCTCAGACAGATTTTCGCCATTTCATTTACACTGCTCGCATCCCCGTTTCGACCGTTTTCTCAAGGCTGAGGAACGGCGCATAAAAGGCCCGTTAAGGATGTCGTTATCTACTGCCGGCAGAGCGCCCTCCGCGCTGCTGCCCATTTGTCTGTTAATCATCGCCATGGTGTCGATCCAGAGCGGCGCTTCGTTGGCCAAAAGCCTGTTCCCGATCGTGGGCGCGGAAGGCATCACGACGCTGCGTCTTTTCATCGGCACCCTGATTCTGTTCATCATCTTCCGCCCGTGGCGCATGCGCATCGCCGCCGGCAGCCGCTTGCCGCTGTTGATTTACGGCCTGTCGCTCGGCGCGATGAACTACCTGTTCTACCTGTCGTTGCGCACCGTGCCGCTCGGCATCGCCGTGGCGCTGGAGTTTACCGGCCCGCTGGCGGTGGCCATGTTCACGTCGCGGCGGCCGATTGACTTCCTTTGGGTGGCGTTGGCGATCGCCGGGCTGTGGTTCCTGCTGCCGCTTGGTCACGGCGTAGGCGGAATCGACCCGTTCGGTGCCGCCTGCGCGCTCGGCGCCGGCGCCTGCTGGGCGGTCTATATCATCTTCGGCCAGAAGGCCGGCGGCGATCACGGCCCCGGCACGGTGGCGCTCGGCTCGCTGATCGCCGCGTTGGTGTTCTGCCCGATCGGCGCCTGGCAAACCGGCAGCGTGCTGTTCAACGTTGAGATTCTGCCGATAGCGCTGGCGGTGGCGATCCTCTCCACCGCGCTGCCTTATTCGCTGGAGATCATCGCGCTGCCCAAAATTCCGGCGCGCACCTTCGGCACCTTGATGAGCCTGGAACCGGCGATGGCGGCGTTATCCGGCATGCTGTTCCTCGGCGAACACCTGAGCGGCGTGCAATGGCTGGCGCTGGCGGCGATCATCGCCGCCTCCATGGGCTCCGCCCTCACCATTCGCCCCAAACCTCGCCTCGAAAGCCTTTCCTGATGACCCGACTCGCCTGCAGACCGCAACGTCGGAATGCAGGCGGGTTAACTGTTTTCCTCGTGACAAGTCGGCATACTTCCCCTTAGCCTGTATCGCAGGCTCTTTGGACTTTCGCTCACATGGAGAATAACAGTGATTCACAACAGCCTGTTCAACCCACGCTTCGGCCGCGGACTCGCGCCGGCGCTGGTTTCAACCCTGACCGAATTGCGCCGATGCGACCTGCCAGAACTGGCGCTGGGGCATCACCCGATCGACGGCGACAACATCTTTATGGACGTGATGACGCTGACCACCGCGCCGGCGGCGGAAAAGCGCGCCGAAATGCATCAGGAATACATTGCGCTGCATCTGCTGATCAGCGGTGAAGAGCGCATCGAATACGGTCTGGCGGGCAACGGACATCGCGAACAACCCCACGCGGAAAATAGCGATCTGCTGCTGCTGGACATCAAACGCCACCCGCAAACACTGCACATGACGCACGGCATGTTCGCCCTCTTTTTCCAGATGGAGCCGCACAAGACCGGCTGCGTGTGGCAGCGGCCACAGCAAATCAAGAAAGCGGTGGTGAGGATCCATCACCGTCTGCTGCTGTGAACCTGCGGCAGCGCCCGTAGAAAATCGGCGGCCTGGCGGGGAGAACGCAGGCGCACGAAACGGCGTCCGGCGTCGGGACGAGCCATCTCCGCCAGGTATTTTCGCCGGTTCTTCGAGTAAGTGCGGATCGTCCAGAGCACGATCGACTCGCGGCTGAAGAAAGAACGGCGGAAGCTTTCCCGATTGCCGGTGCCCGGCCACAGCTCGCTTTTGCCGGCCGCGCGTCGGCACGCGCGGCGCACGGCCTGCCACAGCGTGCGGCCGAAACCGTAGTCCAGCCACAGAATATAATCGACCTCGCGCCACTTGATCGGCTGCGTGCGGCTGTAATTGCCGTCCAGCACCCAGCCATCCCCCGCTTCGGCCAGCATCTGTTCAAGCCGCGCCAGGAACGCGTCATCGGGCGTTCCCTGCCATTCGGGCCGCCAATACAGCCTGTCCATCTCGATATAGGGCACGCCAAGCCGTTCCGCCAGTTGACGCGCCAGGGTGCTTTTACCGCTGCCGCTGGTGCCGACGACGTTAATTTTCATTATTCGCCTATAAAGAGAGAGGATAATTGCCCTACTGTAGCGGCACCAATTACCGCTATCAATATGAATGGATGAGAAATTAACACCACGATAACAAAGCGGATATTTAGCCGAAGCCCGCAGGCGAAAAAATAAAATAACCAGGGTAAATTTTCACAGCCATAAACAATAAATCAGAGAATGATAAATAATTATATTTTTCATGGTGTTGTATTAAGTAAAAATTCAACAAGACCCATTATTCGTAGGCTAACCCTATTTGTGCAATAGCCATTTTCGTCCGGCAAAAATAAACAGCCCTGCTATAATTGATCCCGTAACGAAATAGGACAACGACTAATCAAGAGGATATCTGATATGAGTACCGCTAAACTGGTGAAAACGAAATCTTCTGATCTGCTGTATACCCGTAACGATCTGGACGAAAAAATCAAACTGGCCGCCATCAAGGCGCTGAACCATCAGGTCGTGCAATTCATCGATCTTTCGTTGATCACCAAACAGGCGCACTGGAACATGCGTGGCGCGAACTTTATCGCGGTTCATGAAATGCTGGACGGCTTCCGCACCGCCATCATCGAGCACCAGGACACCTTCGCCGAGCGCGTGGTGCAGCTGGGCGGCGTGGCGCTGGGCACCGTACAGGTGGTGAACGATCGCACGCCGCTGAAAAGCTATCCGACCAATATCCACAGCGTGCAAGAACACCTGAAAGCGCTGGCCGATCGCTACGGCGCGGTGGCGAATGACATCCGTAAGGCCATTACCGAAGTGGAAGACGAAGACACCGCCGACATGTTCACCGCCGCCTCGCGCGATCTGGACAAGTTCCTGTGGTTCATCGAATCCAACATCGAATAACGCCGCAGCGCGTTGCAGACCGCCCGTCGTGCCGGGCAGAACAGGCTGGGCTTCGCCCGGCCTGTTTTCTTTTGCGCGGCCGTTGAATTGTGCAAAAAACGGCCCATATTAAACGGTAGGTTTCCCTTGTCAGGAGGTCATGATGGCCAGCGGCTGGGCGGCGGACGGCGCCGTACAAGATCAAATTGATTCTACCGTCGACGATGCGGTGCAGCGTGCGCGTGATGCGCTCGGGCATGGCGAGAGCGAGCGCTATTGCCAGGAATGTGGAGAACCGATCCCCGAGGCGCGCCGCAAGGCGCTGAAGGGGGTGCGTTTTTGTGTCACCTGCCAGGCCGAACAAGACAAAAAACACGCGGCCAGCAGCCTGTACAACCGGCGCGGCAGCAAAGACAGCCAGTTGCGCTAGCATTATCTGCTCCCCTTTTTCCCCCTCTCGCAGTCACGCTTGCACCGTCAATGGATCATGAAAGTTAGAGTTAGTTATCAATATTGAAGCAAAAACGTTAAAGAACGGTTGTTTCACAGCCAAAATTTGGTTAATGATAGCCCCGTGCACCAAGATAATTCTTACGCACCATTTCGGTGCCTCATTGTGGTGCATAACCATAACTATTCGCCGTCACGGCACAACATCACGCAGTAACTCTTTGTTTTTATATTAGTTGAAAACATGGCACGATTTTTTCATGGCACCAACTGCAATATAAAAAATGGGTAATCCGCAACCTGTACAGGAATTCCTCTCATGAAGTCGATTTTTAAAGTCTCCCTGGCCGCACTCTCCCTGGCCTTTGCCGTAAGTTCCCACGCAGCAGACAAACTGGTGGTCGCCACCGACACCGCTTTCGTTCCTTTTGAGTTCAAGCAAGGCGACAAATACGTCGGCTTCGACATCGACCTGTGGGCCGCCGTCGCCAAAGAGCTGAAGCTGGACTACACCCTGAAACCGATGGACTTCGGCGGCATCATTCCGGCGCTGCAGACCAAAAACGTCGATCTGGCGCTGGCCGGCATCACCATCACCGATGAGCGCAAGAAAGCCATCGACTTCTCAGACGGTTACTACAAAAGCGGCCTGCTGGTCATGGTCAATGCCGACAACAACAGCGTGAAAGGCATCGACGATCTGAACGGTAAAGTGGTGGCGGTGAAGAGCGGCACCGGCTCGGTGGATTACGCCAAGCAGCACATCAAAACCAAGGATCTGCGTCAGTTCCCGAACATTGACAACGCCTATATGGAACTGGGCACCAAGCGCGCCGACGCGGTGCTGCACGACACGCCAAACATCTTATACTTCATCAAGACGGCCGGCGCCGGCAAGTTCAAAACCGTCGGCGATTCGCTGGAAGCGCAGCAGTATGGCATCGCCTTCCCTAAAGGCAGCGATGCGCTGCGCGAGAAGGTGAACGGCGCGCTGAAAACCCTGCGCGAGAACGGCACCTATAACGAAATCTACAAGAAGTGGTTCGGCACCGAACCTAAGTAAGCGGTGAACTTGGCACGCTATTAACTTAAGCACAGGGGGTCGCTTAACCCCCTGCGCTTCGTTGTATCTGATACCCACGTTTGGGATCACCGGGAGAAATATCATGCAGTTCGACTGGAGCGCCATCTGGCCCGCCATTCCTATCTTGTTAGAGGGCGCCAAAATGACCCTGTGGATTTCGGTCCTCGGTCTGATTGGCGGCCTGATCATCGGCCTCGTCGCCGGCTTTGCCCGCACCTACGGCGGATGGATCGCCAACCACATCGCGTTGGTGTTTATCGAAGTGATCCGCGGCACGCCGATCGTGGTGCAGGTGATGTTCATCTACTTCGCCCTGCCGATGGCGTTCACCGATTTGCGCATCGATCCGTTCACCGCGGCGGTGGTGACCATCATGATCAACTCCGGCGCCTACATCGCGGAAATCACCCGCGGCGCGGTGCTGTCTATCCATAACGGTTTCCGCGAAGCCGGGCTGGCGCTCGGCCTGTCGCGCCGCGAAACCATCCGCTACGTCATTATGCCGCTGGCGCTGCGCCGCATGCTGCCGCCGCTGGGCAACCAGTGGATCATCAGCATCAAAGACACCTCGCTGTTCATCGTGATCGGCGTGGCGGAGCTGACCCGTCAGGGTCAGGAAATTATTGCCGGTAACTTCCGCGCGCTGGAAATCTGGAGCGCCGTGGCGGTTATCTACCTGATTATTACTCTGGTGCTGAGCTTCGTGCTGCGTCGTCTGGAAAGAAGGATGAAAATCCTGTGATTGAATTTAAAAACGTCTCCAAGCATTTTGGCCAAACCCAGGTGCTGCACAACATCGATTTGAAGATCGACAAAGGCGAAGTGGTGGTGATCATCGGGCCGTCCGGCTCCGGCAAATCCACCCTGCTGCGCTGCATCAACAAGCTGGAAGAGGTGACCAGCGGCGATCTGATCGTCGATGGCCTGAAAGCCAACGATCCGAAAGTAGACGATCGGTTGATCCGCCAGGAAGCCGGCATGGTATTCCAGCAGTTCTACCTGTTCCCGCACCTGACGGCGCTGGAAAACGTCGCCTTCGGCCCGATCCGCGTGCGCGGCGCGAAGAAGTCCGATGCGGAAAAGCTGGCGCGCGAGCTGCTGGCCAAGGTCGGTCTGGCGGAGCGCGCCCACCACTACCCGTCCGAACTGTCGGGCGGCCAGCAGCAGCGCGTGGCGATCGCGCGCGCGCTGGCGGTGAAGCCGAAAATGATGCTGTTCGACGAGCCGACCTCCGCGCTCGATCCGGAGCTGCGCCACGAAGTGCTTAAGGTGATGCAAGACCTGGCCGAGGAAGGCATGACGATGGTTATCGTCACCCACGAAGTCGGCTTTGCCGAAAAAGTGGCGTCGCGCCTGATCTTTATCGACAAGGGCCGGATTGCCGAAGACGGCAACCCGCACGATCTGATCAACCATCCGCCGAGCCCGCGTCTGCAGGAATTCCTGCAGCACGTTTCCTGATCCTGGCGGTTTAACGGCGGGCGCGCCACGCGCCCGCCGCTTTCATTCCGCACGCTCTCCCACGCCCCATCGCGTTTCCTTTCCTACTATATTGATTGTTTTTCATCGTATTGCTCTGACATCCGCCGATCACAGAACGCCAAAGAGAGGAACCATGCCGCCAAACGCAGACTCCCGACGAGGTTCTCATCTGCGAGAACACCTGCTTTTCCTGCTGCTGCTGTTGACCCTGAGCGTCTTCGCACCACCGGCGCTGGCGCAAAATGCGCCGCCTGCGCCCGCCGACAAGAGCGAGCAGCAGAAAGCCGCCTACGCCGCGCTGGCCGATCTGCTGCAAGACGACCAAGCGCGCGCGGAACTCATCGACCACCTGAAACAGACCGCCGGCGACGCTGCGGCCGCCGCGCCGACAACGCCGGAGGAATCGACGCCCGCTACGCTGAGCGACAGCCTGAACTCGCTGGCGCAGGAAGGCATCGGCACCTTTAACCAGAAGCTCGGCGCGCTGCAAAAGCTGATCGATTCCGGCCCGAAGCGCGTTTTCAATCCCGCCGGCTTTTTCCGCGCGCTGGGCTACTTTCTGCTGACGGTGGCGGTCACCTTTGCGCTGTTCCACCTGATCCGCCGGCTGATCGCGCCGCTGTACAAGCGCATGGGCAGTTGGGGGCACAACGCCAGGCTGCAGCGCGGCCCGTGGTATAAGCGCCCCGCCGCCATTCTCGGCGCTTTCGCCATCGATCTGCTGGTGCTGCTGCTGGCGCTGGCGGCAGGCAACCTGTTTGCCCGCCACGTCCACGCCGACAGCGCCACCATTCTGCGGCTGCAGACCCTGTTTCTCAGCGCCTTCGCGGTCATTGAATTTTTCAAGGCGGTGCTGCGGCTGATTTTCGCCCCCAGCTTCGACTATCTGCGCCCGTTCCCCTTCAGCGATCGGAGCGCACGCTATTGGAACACCCGCCTCGCCTGGCTCAGCGGCCTGATCGGCTATGGCCTGATGGTGGTGGTGCCGGTGGTGGCGGTGCAGATCAGCTATTCGGCCGCCGCCGCCGTCAACCTGGTGGTAATGCTGGCGCTGACGCTATACGCCATTTGGCTGATCCTGCACAACCGCAAACCGATACAGCAACAGATCAACCTGCTGGCCGAACGGTCGATGGCGTTTTTCAGCGTGATCCTGCGCGGGCTGGGGCATGTCTGGCACCTGCTGGCGATCGCCTATTTTCTGGTGCTGTTCGTGCTGTCCCAGTTCGACATCGGCAACAGCCTGCGCTTTATGATGAGCGCCACGGTAAAAAGCCTGCTGGTGGTCGGTGTCGGCGCTCTGCTGTCCGGCATGCTGACCCGCTGGATTTTCCGCCGCATTTCGCTACCGACCGACGTCAATTTGCGCTATCCGATGCTCGAGCGGCGCATCAACTCTTACATCCCCAACGGGTTGAAGATACTGCGGGTGATGGTGGTGCTGGCAGTGACGCTGTTTCTGCTCGATGCCTGGCATCTGATCAACCTGTATCAATGGGCGGGCAGCGAAAATGGCCAGCGGACGCTCGGCGGGCTGGTGCATATTCTGCTGATCCTGTTGATCGCCGTGTTCAGCTGGACGCTGATGGCCAGCATCATCGAGCACCGCCTGGCGCTGGAGCTGAGCAACGGCGTGCGGCCGAGCGCGCGCGAACGCACGCTGCTGACGCTGTTTCGCAACGTGTTGGCTATCGTTATCAGCACCATCACCGTGATGATCGTGCTGTCGCAGGTCGGACTGAACATCGCGCCGCTGCTGGCGGGCGCAGGCGCGCTGGGGCTGGCCATCAGCTTCGGCGCCCAGACGCTGGTGAAAGACGTGATCACCGGCGTGTTCATCCAGTTTGAAAACGGCATGAACACCGGCGAATACGTGACCGTCAGCGGCATCACCGGCACCGTGGAGCGCATGACCATCCGCTCGATCGGCCTGCGCGACGACTACGGCGTCTATCACATCGTGCCGTACTCTTCGATCACCACGCTGGCCAACTATGCGCGTGAGTTCGGGGTATACCGCGCCAATTACACCGTCAGCCGCGACGAGGACATCGATCGGGTCAATGAGGTGCTGCATCAGGCCATCGAGGCGCTGAAGCAGGATGAACAGGTGAAGCATTTCCTGATTGGCGAGCCGGTCTTCAACGGCGTGGTGGCGCTGAGCGATCGCTCGTTCACCACCCGCGTGACGGTGCGCACGCAGGCGCTGAAACAGTGGGTGGTGCAATACGCCCTCGACCGGCTGGTGAAAATCCATTTCGATCGGGCCGGCATCGGCATGCCGCAGCAGGCGATGCTGATTTCCCGCGCGCCGCAGCCGCATGACGAGCAGGCGCCGCCCGCGGCGATCTGAGGTTAGCGCCCGCGCCCGCAGGGCTGAGCGGCCAGGAAGGCCGCCACGTCCTGCCGGTAGGCGTCGTATTGCACCGAGCGCGGGGCAAACAGGCCCACCACGTTGATCAGCCACGGATGGCGCGCGAACAGCGGCTTGACCATCACATGATCGGCCTCGTCGATGCGCGTCACCGTCAGCAGCGAGGCCGGGATCGTTTGCCGATACACGCGCTCGGTTTCGTCCGCGTCCACGTTGACGTCGCGCCCGCCCAGGATCAGGTGCACCGGCGTGGCGAAATGCCGCAATCCCGCCGTCGCGTCGCTGGCCATGTTGGCGCGAATAAAGCGCCAGCGGTCGGCGCTCAATGCAGCGGCGGCGCCAGACTCACGGCGGTACTGTTCGTAACCGTCCGGCTGTTCGAGCAGCGTTTGGATGTGGCGCCAGTGCGCCTCGCGCGCGGCGATCGACGCTTCATCGTCCCCTGCCGCCGCCATCGCCGCCCGGGTGTTGTAGCGCCCCTGCCGCAGCCAGTTGATCGCCGGCGCCACCGCGAGCGTAAACGCGATGTCGGGGCGCAAACGCGCCACCTCCGGCATCACCCACCCCGCCTGACTGGTGCCCCACAGCCCCACGCAGCGCGCATCGAAGCGCCCGTCCCGCCGGGCCCAGTCGATGATATCGACGGTTTCCCGCGCGCGATCCGCCATGGTCTGATGCAGCCAGTTGCCGCCGGAGCCGCCCACGCCCGGCTTATCGAAGGATAAAACCGCATAGCCCTGCTGCGCCATCGTCTCCCAAATGCCGTAATAGCCTTCGTCGCGGCTGGCGTTGGCCGGTCCATCGCCGTGCACGAACACCACGACGCCGGGCTTCACCGGCGCATGCTCCGGCAGCACCAGCGTGCCGGTCAGCCGATTGCCACCGGCGGTCACCACGACCGGTTCGGTGACAAAGCGAAAGTCGTTGACGTAAATCACCCAGCCGAGCACCGGCAGGAGCAGCGCCACGAGACACAGCCCTATTCTGCGCACGTCGCCTCCCCGCTGCGTTTCTCCATCAACACCCAATCGGCCTGGCCGAACAGCAAGCCCAGCGAGGCGTAATGTTCTTCGCGCCGCACCTGAAAACCGCAGCGCTGATACAGACGCTGCGCATCGACGTTGCGCCGGCTGACGTGCAGGCTCAGGCGCCGGCCTGCGCCTTGTTCGGCGGCGTAGTCGTTCATCCACTGCAGCAGTCGCCTGCCCACCCCTTTGCCGCGCTGACTCTCGGCCACCGCCAGGTAGGAAAGATACAGCTCATCGGCCGCCGGGGTGTGCTGCAACACCGCAATTTGCAGATACATACGCCAAACGTTTAGCCAGCCATAGCGGCGACACAGCCGCCAAATCGGCAAGGCGCGCGGACGTGGCCCAGCGCGGTTCTCGCCATCGATGGCATTCAGGGCAAAGACCGCCACCACCTGTTCATCCTGTTTCACCACGAAGCTGCGCTCCCGGCTGCCGCTTTGCCGCCAACGCCACAGCCGATAGAACAGACGCCACTGAAGGCGGGCGCTCAGACGGCGCGCGCGCTGGAATTTGTCGCAGAACGCGGCGTAGATCAACGCCGCCGTTTGCAGGCGGTCAGCGTCGCGATAAGGCTCAATGTGCAACATATCAACCTCGACTAGGGTTGGCGGTAGAGCAGCTGTTCCAACAGCCGCACCGGCGTGATCGCCTCCGGCGAAGGCGACGCGAAGATCGCCTGCCGCCAGGCCTGGCTTTCGATCACGTCCAGCACCAGCTGCGCGAGCGGCAAGGGCGCTATCGCCGGCGCGATCTCGCCGATTTGCTGAGCCTCGGCGATCGTCGTCGCCAGCGCCTCAATCAACTGCCGCTGGTTAGCGCTGAACGGCTCGGCCAATGCCGGGTTACGCGCCACTTCAGCCACAATCTCCGCCGACAGTTGCACATTGTCCGGTTCGGCGACAAAAGCGTGATAGGCGGTGAAAAAGGCCGACAGCGCCTGTTTCGGCCGCTTTTTCTCGGCCCGCAATGCGGCGGCGAACTCGGCGAATACGCCGTTTTCCAGCAGCGCGATCTCGCCGATCAGCGCCTCCTTGCCGGAAAAATGGTTATAGAGGTTGCCCACGCTGACGCCCGCCGCCTGGGCGATATCCCGCATGCTGGTCTGGTGAAATCCCTTATGGGTAAAGCTGTGCAGCGCAGCGTCGACAATCTTTTCTCGGTTTCCCATCGGCAGCTCCCGAAACGGTGAAGGGGCGCTGGGCGCCGTAAATTGACACAAATAAATGAACGAACGTTCGTTCACATTTAAGGATAGCATAGGCCGGTAAAATTGAACCGCGGCTCAACGGCGCAGAGATCGGTGGGAAGAGACAAACGCCGCCCCGCTTTCAGGGGCGGCGCCCGGCAAACTCAGTGCAGCGCGTCGCCCTGCTTCACCGACGTAAACGCCTGCATCAGTTTCACGACGTCATGCATGCCGATGTTGACCTGATTGATCACTTCTCCGGCGTCATGGGTCAATGCCACACCGCCGCCGGCCTGTTCCACGCAGGTCGCCATGCCGGCGATCGCCGCCGCCACGCCTTGCTGGATAGACTTGGTCATGCGTTCGATCTCGGTCGCCGCCTTGCGCGACTGTTCCGCCAGCGTGCGCACCTCGTTGGCCACCACCGCAAAACCGCGCCCGTGCTCACCGGCGTGGGCGGCTTCGATGGAGGCGTTAATCGCCAGCAGGTTGGTTTGGGAGGCGATTTTACGAATGGCTTCGACGATGGTGCCGATCTGCTGAGAACACTTGCCCAGCTCGGTGACCACGTCTGAGGTTTCGCGCGCCGCCGCTTCGACCTGCTGCATGCCCTTCACCGCCTGCTGTACGATGACCGCACCCTGCGCCGCCTGCCGATCGGTGTCGAGCGACAGATGATGCGCGTTGCGCACCATCTCTTCTTCGTGCTGCTGCTGTTGCATCAGCCGGGTGATGTCCTGGGCAATTTTCACCACTTTCACCACCTGACCGTCGTTGTCGAGGATCGGGTTGTAACTGGCCTCCAGCCATACCCGTTCGCCGCGCCGGTTGACGCGCTCAAAACGCCCGGTGATGAACTCGCCGCGCGCCAGGCGCTGCCAATGCCGCCGATAATCGTCGGAAGCGGCGAACGCCGGTGGGCACAGCACCGCATGCGACTGCCCACACGCCTCTTCAAGCCGATAGCCCATCAGCGCCAACATATTGTCGTTGGCGCTGACAATGGTGCCCTGCGGCGTGAAAGAAATCATCGCCATCGAGCGATTCAGCGCCGCCAGCAGGCTGCGGTGTTCCTGCGCCTGGGTCACTCGCTCGGTCACTTCGCTGGCGATCTTGACGATTTCCACCACCTTACCCTGTTTATTCAGCACCGGCGCATAGGTGCCCTGCAGCCACACCGCCTCGCCGTTTTTCGCGATGCGCTTTATCGTGTCCGTGATGGGTTGCCCTTTATTCAGCGTCTCCCAATGTTCGCGATATAACGGGCTGGCGACATAGTTCGGATCGCAGAAAATACGGTGATGCCGGCCTATCACATCATCGCGTTGAAATCCGAGCGTGCTGAGAAAGAGATCGTTGGCGCGCAATACCGTGCCGTCAGGCGAGAATACAATCATGGGAACGGCGTGTTCTATCGCGCTCAGTTCGGCGCCTTTGTGGGTAGTTAACTGACTGAATCGTAAAAGCATAGGGTGTAGTCCTTGTGGCAGATGATCGCGCTTTTCTTATTTTGTCTGGCCACATGCCGCGCCCACACGCAGACGTGCCATCGCGGAAGGAGCGGGCAGCGCCGATCCTTCTGGTTATTGCTCTTAACCGGATTAAATTTATTTATTCAGTAAAGTAATTATTCGAATTTAAATAAACCAACAACCTAAGATTTTTATTATGAATAACTGTATTGAGAATAACGTAAGTGATGAAAATTGAAAGGTAAAATGCGGATTTTTGTCGGCGCCGGCAGGATAACCGGCGCCGGGAAGATTAACGCCAGCGTTCGGCTGCCCAGGCGGCCTGTTGCTCGGCGTCATGGAAGGTCCAGGCGACGAAGCGGCTGATCTTCTGCCCTTGCGCCATCTCGATGGTGCGCACCTCGGCCGCCCCCGCCACTTTCAGCGCATGGTAGATGGCCGGCAACGTGGTGTTTTTCGAGATAAGCGAGGTGAACCACAGGCAGTTATTGGCCTTGCTGACGCTCTCTTCCACCATCTTGCGCACAAAGGCTTCTTCGCCGCCTTCGCACCACAGCTCGTTGTTCTTGCCGCCGAAGTTTTGCACCGGCTTGTCGGCCACTTCCCCTTTGCCCAATTTATGCAGCTTGCGGCGGGTGCTGGCGCGCGCTTCCTGCTCGGACGCGTGGAACGGCGGGTTGCACAGAGTGGCGTCGAATTTCTCGGCCGCGCCGATGATGCCGCTAAAAATCAGTTCAGGCTGTTTTTGCAGCCGCAGACGCACGCTGTTGCGCAGCGTCGGGTTCATCTCGACGATCATTTTGGCTGCGTTCAGCGACACCGGATCGATTTCGGAGCCGGTGAAACGCCAGCCGTATTCGCGCAGGCCGACGATCGGGTAAATGCAGTTGGCGCCGACGCCGACGTCGAGGATCGCCACGCCCTTGCCGCGCGGGATCTCGCCGCCGTTGCTGGTCGCCAGCAGATCCGCCAGGTGGTGCAGATAGTCGGCGCGGCCGGGGATCGGCGGGCACAGGTAATCAGCCGGAATATCCCAGTGTTCGATGCCGTAAAAGTGTTGCAGCAACGCACGGTTGAGCATTTTCACCGCCGCCGGATCGGCGAAGTCCACCGAAACATCGCCCCAGGCGTTCGGTTTTACGAACGGTGCCAGCGCCGGGCAGCTGGCGATCAGCGCCGGGAAGTCGTAGCGCGAACGATGACGGTTGCGCGGATGCAGGCCGCTTTTCTGCTGCGGGAAGGTTTTCTTTTTTTCCACCGTGACGGGCTCTCTTGAAGGTATTTCCGGCGCGTAAGATAACACATCCGGCCCGGAATGGCGCAGCGGCGGGAAACCCGGCACAATGAAAGCTTCATCGATTGCCACAGGGGCCCCCATGAGCCGTGAATCTCGCTATTATTATGAACCCGCGGCCGGCCACGGCCTGCCGCACGATCCGCTGAACGCCATCGTCGGCCCGCGCCCCATCGGCTGGATCTCTTCCCGCAGCGCCGCCGGCTTGCGTAATCTCGCCCCCTACAGCTTTTTCAACTGCTTCAACTATCGCCCGCCGATCATCGGTTTCGCCAGCACCGGCTGGAAAGACAGCGTGGCGAATATCGTGGAAACCGGTGAGTTCGTTTGGAACCTGGCGACGCGCCCGCTGGCGGAAGCGATGAACAACAGTTCCATCACCCTGCCGCGCGGTGAGGACGAATTCGCCTTCGCCGGCGTTACGCCGCTGCCCGGGCGCCGGGTCAAAGCCGAGCGCGTGGCCGAAAGCCCGGTGAACTTCGAATGCCGGTTGACCCAATGCATCCAACTGCAAACCGCCGCCGGGGAACAGGTGGAGACCTGGCTGGTCTTGGGCGAGGTGGTGGCGGTGCACCTCGATCCGGCGCTGCTGGACGAACACGGCGTCTACCAGACCGCCGCCGCCGAACCGATCCTGCGCGCCGGCGGCCCGACCGCCTACTACGGCATTTCCGAACAGCACCGTTTCGATCTGACGCGCCCGACACGCTGATCGTTTCCCCCGTTTAGGCAGAAGATAAACGGGGGAATTAATAATCAAAAAAATTGAATAAAACCATCAACACTCTCCGATTTCATCCCGCCTGTCACTGCGCAATAATCCTCCCATCGAAAGGCAAACCCCTTTCTCCCTAATTGACTTTGACAGGAATGACGAACATGAAAACCATCAAAACTTTTGCTGCCGCTATCGCCCTGGCTACCGTTTCTTTCACCACTTTCGCCGCTGAACACGTCAGCGCGCAGGATGCCGCCCAATTCGAAAAAGCCGGCGTGATCGTCGCCAGCGGCGCGACCGACTTGAGCAGCCTGAAATCCCAGTTGGCCGCCAAAGCCGATGCGGCGGGCGCCAAGGCTTTTACCATCACCTCCACCAGCGGCAATAACCTGATGCACGCCACCGCGGTTATCTACAAATAATCGCCGCCCAGACGTCAAAAAGCCCGCCGGCTATCCCCCCGGCGGGCTTTTTTTATGTTCAAGCGCATTAGCGCTGAATGGGTAAGACAGTGAGTTTTTTGCCGTCCGCTTTGTCAGCAACCCACGCGTAAACGAGCCGGAAAATTGTGTCGCCAACAGGCAGAAACCCTGTATTCAATGGGGTTTGCACACACATTTTTTTACCTGCCCATAGCTGGACTAACGGGAGAGGATGATTATCATGTTACGCAGACTACAGATGCAGAGAGCGTTGTATGCAACATATCATTGAAGGTTTCCTCAGTTTCCAGAAAGAGATTTTCCCGCAGCGCAAGGAACTGTTCCGCAGCCTTGCCTCCAGCCAAAATCCCAAAGCGCTGTTTATCTCATGCTCTGACAGCCGTTTAGTGCCCGAGCTGGTCACACAGCAAGAACCTGGGCAGCTTTTCGTTATCCGTAACGCCGGCAACATCGTCCCTTCCTTCGGCCCGGAGCCGGGCGGCGTCTCTGCCACCATCGAGTATGCAGTGGTGGCGTTGGGGGTTACCGATATCGTGATTTGTGGCCACTCGAACTGTGGCGCCATGAAGGCTATCGCGTCCTGCCAGTGCCTCGACCCCATGCCTGCGGTAGCTCACTGGCTGCACTACGCGGATGCGGCCAAAGCGGTGGTCGAGAAGAAAACGTGGAATAGCGAAACAGACAAAGTTAACGCTATGGTCGAAGAGAACGTTATTGCTCAGCTAAATAATATCAAAACCCACCCTTCTGTGGCGGTGGGTCTGCGCAACAGCGGGCTGCGCCTGCACGGCTGGGTGTACGACATCGAAAGCGGCGAAATTCGCACGCTGGATAGAAACACCAAGAGCTTCGTGTCTTTGGCCGATAATCCCGACGTCTATTTCGAATAAAATAGCGTCCGGTTTAGCCATTAAATAAAATCCACGCTGCGGCGTGGATTTTATTATCCGCCTTAAGCCAAGCGCGCCTCTATCGCCGCAGCGAAGTCGCGGCACATCCGGTCGTCACCCTCAGCGTTGTCCGCCAATACCGTCTCGCCATCCACCACCCGGATGTGCGCCTGCAAATCGAAATCTGCCGGCGGCTGCGGGCGCTTGGCCGCGGCGGCCATCGTCTGCTGCGCCTCATGCCACGCCTGTGCCACCGTCTGGTTGCAGGCCTGCGCCAGATAGTCCGGATTAAACCCTTCGCCGGTCAGGCTGCGCAGCGTGTCGTCATGGCTGACGCTGTTGCCCGGCAACCAGTAGTGTTGCGCCAGATCCGGGCCGATGGCCGGGTTGTCCGTCAGGTAACCGTCGCGCTGCAGGAAGAAGTGACGGGTTTGCTCCACCGCCATCATCGCCAGCAGATAACCCTGATAGGAACAGGCGGACTCCAGCGACAGCAGGTGCGGGATCGCCAACGTCGGGCGCGGGCTGCCGCTGATGCCGAGGATCTTTTGCTCGACCTCGCGCGCCAGCGCGGTGATGGCTTCCGGCGTGCGCTGCTCATCATCCCATTGATACAGCGCCCACTCGAAGTACGGCACCAGCAGGATATGGCGTTCGTTAAACGCGCGCATCGGCTGGCGCGCCGCGATGCCGGCTTCGATCAGCGCATCGGGTACCGCTTCGCCGGCGGCGTTTTTCGCATAGCGTTTCAACCAGTCGGCGTCGTCCAGCAGGCTGTCGCAGAACATCGACTGGGTTTCGGCATAGGCCATCGAGGTCGGCGGGAACTCCTGCGAGAAGCACGGCGCATTCTGGCGAATGTTGGCGAAATGCGCCGCGTGGCCGCCCTCGTGGAACAGCGTGTTGAGCCCGTAAGCCCCGCTGCCCACCTGCCCCGGCTGCGCCAAGCTGGTGAAGTTGATGCGCGCCGGCACCCATTCCCCCTGGCGCACAAACGGCGGCACCGGGCCGTGCATAAAGCCGTTCTCATACTTGCCTTTGCGCACCAGCAGATCGAGGTTCATCTCGGCGCCGCCAAAGCCGATGTGCAGGCGTTTGAAGCTGTCGACCCAGCGTTCCAGCGAACGAGAAAACGGGAAGTAAGGATCCAGTTGACGGGTGACGTCGCCGGCGCTGGCGAAGCGCACGTTCCACGGCTCCAGCGCCTGGCTGCCCTTGTCGGCCGCCAGCTGTTGCAGGCTGCGCGCGTTGGCCTCGCGGGTTTCCCGCTCGAAGCGATCCAGAATGGCGAACAGCTGCTCCGGCGTCATGCGCTCGGTTTTGTTCACCTTGTAGTCGAAATAGTTGCGATAACCCATCTGGCGCGCAAAGCGGTTGCGCAGGCCAATCAGCTCCGGCAGGCCGTTATGCAGCAGCCATTGCTCCAGGTCGCGCAGCGCCTGCTGCGAGCTGCGGCGGTAGTCTTCGTTCGGGTTGGTTGCCTGGTTGGTCAACAGTTCGCCGAGCGAGGCCGCCACCCGCCGGCCCTCGGCGTTCAGGTGCGTGACCTGATAGCCCTTGCGGCGCGAGTAGAGATCGGATTCGGCGTGGATGATCTGATCCAACAACGCCTGCGCCTGCGAGTCTTCAATGGCGTTACAGTCGAAGAAACGCAGCCAGCCTTGCAGACCGTGGACCAGCGCATCGCGCTGCGCCTCCTGCGGCAACGCTTCCAGCCCGGCAAGCAGGCTGCGGATCTCGGCCAGCCGGCGCGGTTCGGCGATAAAGCGCTTATAGGCGCTTTCCGCGGCGGAAAAGCGCGCCGACACGTCTTCACCGCCGGTGCCCATGTAGTTTTGCCAGAACAGCTCTTCTTTGGCGCGGTGTACGTCGAGGTAATCCTGGTTCAATTGATTGAAGTAATCGAGAGCCTGTTGCATAACCGTCCTTCTCAGCCGATGAGGAAATATCCCAGTATAGTCGCGCTCAGGCCTGATGCAGGCGCTGCAGCCCCTGTTCCAGCGTCTCGCTCTCGCCGGCGGCCACCAGGCAACAGGCGATCTGCTGCTGAATGGCCTGCGGGATCGCCACCTCGCCCGCCAGACAGCGTTCAGTCCAGCGCGCGGTGGTTTCAGCGTCTTTCGCCGCCGGCAATGCCGGTGTTTCATCCGGCAAGGTGCGCTCCAGCAGCACCTGCTGTTCGCCGCCGACGATGTGGTGAATTTGCGGGCAGCGCAGCGGGTTGGCGTAGGCCTCGCCTTCCGTGCCGTGCATCAGCAACCCGCGGGCGCCGATCTGGCGGAAAAACGACGCCACCCGGCCAACATACTCCGGATGTGAGACGCTGGCGAGGCGCAACGCATCCTGTTCGCCAAACGGCGTCGCCAGCTTGGCCAGCGTATGGGCGCTGTTGCGCACCCCCATGCGCCAACGCAATCCGAGCTGCCGCGCCAACGGCGCCGACAGCGTGGAAACCGGCATGAATACCGCCTCGCCGTTATCGAGACGCCGCTGGGCGTGAGCGGCCTGTTCCGACCACGGCAGCCCCAGAGCGCGGAAAATCTCGGCGCTGGTCACGCGGGTGCTGTCGTCCAGGACGCCGTGCACCACCACCGGCAGGCCCACTTTCGCCAGCAGCAGCGCCAGCAGCGGCGTCAGGTTGGCCTGCTTGCGCGCGCCGTTGTAGCTCGGCAGCACTACCGGGAGCGGGCGCCCTTGCGGCGCCTGCAGCGACAATACCTGCTGCTGCATCGCCTGGTAGAACCCCAGCATCTCCTCTTCGGCTTCGCCCTTGATGCGCAGCGCGATCAGAATGCCGCCAAGCTCAAGTTCGGGGACCTCCCCGGCCAGCATCGCCTGATACAGTTGAAAAGCGGTCTGTTGATCCAGGTCGCGCGCATGATTTTTGCCGCGGCCTATTTCTTTGATAATTTTGGTGTAATCCATCCGAAGGTTCCCCTGGCTGCCCTTCAGTTAGCATACCCTATCCGCGCCGCCGCTCAACCTCCTGCGCCAGCCGCCGTTGCGCGTCATCGCCCTCGCGCAGCCCGGCGATGACCCCGCCGGCGTCGTCGGCGCTGCGGTTTTGGCTCATCTTCCATTTGCCTTCACGCCGGGTGACGGCGATCTCGATGCCGACGATGCCTTTAAGCTGCGCGGCGATGTAGTTGGCCGGCGCATCATCGAGCCGCCAGGGTTCCGGGCGTCGCCCTTCCTGCTGCGCGGTAAGAGCGATCAGTTGGCGGCGCAGCCAGGCCGGATCGTCCGTCACCGTCGGCACGCCATACAGTTGCACCACGCTGTAATTCCAGGTCGGCACCACCTTGCCGGTCTGGCGTTTGCTCGGGTACCAGCCTGGCGACACATAACCTTCCAGGCCTTGAAAGATCACCAGGCATTCCGCGGCGTGCCGCAACCGCCGCCAGTGCTCGTTGGCGCGCGACAGGTGCGCCCGCAGCCGCAGCTGCCCCTGCTCGACATCAGCCACAAACGGCAGCGGGTCGGCCGTCAATCCGTGCTCGCCGTGGCTGACCAACAGCCCCAGCGGGTGGGCGCGGATCAACGCCAGTTGGGCATCCAGATCGTCTTCGCGAAATGCGGCGGGTTGAAACATCAGTGCGGCTCCTTATCGCTCTCTCATGATGACAACAGTAAAGCACCCGCCGGCGGCCTACTTAAGATCCGCTTTCTGGCTATTTCGAGTGATCCGGTTTAACAACAACAGGGCCACGCCCATCGCCAACAGATTAAATACCATGGCGCCGGCAAAGGCCTGGGCATAGCGCTCCGCCGCGCCGCCGCTCGCCAACAGCGGCACAAAACCGACGCCGCTGACCACGATGCCCAACGCGCCTCCCACCTGCTGCACGGTGGCGACCAGACCCGCCGCCATCCCCGCCTGCCGCTCCTGCGCCAAACCCAGCACCAGATTCAGCAGCGGCGTCATGCTCAGCGCCTGACCGAACCCCAGCACCACCAACCCCGGCAGCAACCGCAGCGGATGCGCCAGCGCCTCACCCCACAGCGCCTGCGCCATCAATAGCGCCAACCCGGCGGCGTAAATCGCCACGCCCACGCTCAGCACGCCGTTGCCCCATCGCTGCGCCAGCCGGGGCGCCAGCATCGACGCCAACATAAAGGCCGCGCTGGCCGGGGCGAACAGGCTGCCCGCCTGAAAAGGCGTCAGCCCCGCCCCCGCCTGCAGCAGCAGCGCGAAACACAAGAAAAACGAGGAAGCGGTGGCATAAATCGCCAGCACCACCGCCATACCCGGCGCGAAACCCGCCTGGCGGAACAGCGCCGGATCGAGCACCGCATCGTCACCGCGCTGCGCCAGACGCCGCTCCCAACGCAGGAAGCCCCACAGCGTCAGCATCGCCAACGCCAACATCGGCGCTATCCACCACGGCCAGCCGCGCGCCGGCCCCTCCAGCAGCGGCAGCAGCAACAGCGACAGGCCGGTCGCCGCCAGCCACAGGCCAACGCCGTCCAGCCGCTGCGCCTGCGCCACCCGCGATTCGGGAATGCGCCGCACCGCCCACAGCGCCAGTGCGCCGATCGGCAAATTGATCAAAAAGATCATGCGCCAGCCGCTGCCGAACAGGTTGGCCTCGATGATAAATCCGCCGAGGATCTGGCCGAAGATCGCCGCCAATCCCAACGTCATGCCCAGCCAGGCGAAGGCGCGTCGCCGCTGTTGCGGCTCGTACAGCACCCGCATCAAGGCGTAAATTTGCGGGAACAACAGCGCCGCCGTCGCCCCCTGCAGAATACGCGCGGCGATCAGCAGGCCGAGCGATCCCGCCAGCCCGCACAGCAGGGAGCTCAACGTGAATCCCAGCATGCCGAGGCTGAACAAGCGCCGACGCCCGAAGCGATCGCCCAGGCGCCCACCGGCGATCAACAGCACCCCAAACGCCAGCTCGTAACCGGCGACGATCAAACCGACCCCGGCGAAATCGGCGGCGAACTGCCGCTGGATCACCGGCGCTGCCACGTTGACCACGAACAGATCGAACACCGTGACGAAACCGCCCAACAGCAGCACCGGCAGGCCGGGCAGCCCTCGCCGCTCACCAGATAATGAATGTTCCATACCACCTCCAGAGATTATGATGGCCGCAGTATGGAACAAGGTTTAAACTGTTACTATATAGCCACTTATACTATTACTAACAGCAACAGGACGGCCGATATGCCCCCACGCACCCTCGAACGCACCCGCCACGAACTGGGGGATTTTCTGCGGCAAAAGCGAGAACAGCTGTCGCCAGAGGCGGTCGGCTTGCCGAGCGGCAGCCGCCGCCGCACGCCGGGATTGCGGCGCGAGGAAGTGGCGGCGCTGGCCGGCGTCGGCCTCACCTGGTACACCTGGCTGGAGCAAGGCAGGGAAATCAATGCGTCGGTGACGTTTTTGGAAAATCTGGCGCGGGTGCTGCAGCTCGACGCCGCCGGCCGCTACCACCTGTTCTTATTGGCGCATCAGCGCCCGCCGGTGCCGGTTGGGCATCAGTGGTGCCAGGTTTCGCCGTTGGTGCGGCGTCTGCTGGACGATTTGGCGCTGCGTCCGGCCTACGTCATGAACCTGAGTTGGGACATCATCGCCTGGAATCCGGCGGCACAGCGGCTGTTCGCCATCGGCGATCGCCCGGCGCAAGAGCGCAACATGTTGTGGATGCTGTTTGCCGATCCGCAGCTCAATGAGCGCCTGCTGGAGTGGCAGGCGCAGGCGCCGCAAATCCTGGCCAGCTTCCGCCGCGACTACGCCCGCGCGCCGGAGGATGAGGTAATGCGCCAACGGGTGCAGGCGCTGGAGCGGGTGTCGCCGCCGTTCCGCCGGCTCTGGCGGCAGCATGACATTCACGGACGCTGTCAGGGGCGGCGCAGCTTCGTCGTCCCGGAGATCGGCCCGGTCACCTTTGACCATGCCTCTTTCATCGTCGACGAAGAGAACCATCTGCGGCTGGTGATGTACAGCGCGCTGCCGGACGAACCGGCCAGCGCGGCGTTTGAAGCGCTGCTGCGCGAGGATTAACGACGGCTGTCGAAAATGAGTTTGCAGGCCAGCCCGGCGAACACGCCGCTCAGCAGGTAGTTCGGCCAGCGGGCGCTGAAGCGGCGACTGGCGAAACGGCTTTTCATGCCGCTGACCGCCAGGATCACCCCGCCGTTAATCAGCAAGCCGACCAGATTCAGCACCGTCGCCAGCGCCAGCATCTGCACCACCACCGAGCCGGCGCGCGGATCGATAAACTGCGGGAACAGCGCCAGCACGAACAGCGCCATCTTCGGGTTGAGGATGTTGGTCAGCAGCCCCTGTCGGAAAATGCGCGCCGTCGGCACCGCCTGCAACCCGGCGGAAGCCTGCAGACTGCTGCCGGATCGCAGCGTTTTCCACGCCAGATAGAGCAGATAAGCCGCGCCCAACATTCTCACCGCGTCGTAAGCCAGCGGCACCGCGACGAACAGTTGCGACAACCCCAGCGCCGCCGCCAGCGCGTGGCAGTAAGTGCCGAGTTGAATGCCCGCCAGCGAAGCGAAACCGGCCCGCCGCCCCTGGCTGACGCTGCGCGAAGCGATCAGCAGCATATCCGGGCCGGGGGTCAGCGCCAGCGCCACGCAGGCACCGGAAAACAACAACAGCGTTGCGGCATCAATCATGAATCACCTGATAAGAAGACGGACGGGGATGGAGCGTCCATCATAGCGACGCCGACGTGGCTTGTCAGCGCCGCTCGCGTCAGATCACCCACAAATCGAGATACTCGTTGACCGGCATCTGCGCCAGCCGCTGCCGGTCCAGCGACACCTCAAGAATGCGCTGCTGCTGCAGGGCCGGGAACTGGCGCGCCAGGTTGGTTTTGAACTTCTCGATCAGCAGCGGGATGCCCTCTTCGCGCCGTCGCGCATGGCCGATAGGATACTCCACCGCCACCTCATCCAGACGGCTGCCGTCGGCGAACTCCACCGTCAGCGCATTGGCTATCGAGCGTTTTTCCGGATCGTGATAATCGCGCGTGAAGGCGGGATCTTCATGGCAATGTATCTTGCTACGCAATGCGTCGATGCGCGGATCTTCGGCCACCCGGTCCTCGTAATCCGCCGCCGTCAGCCGGCCGAACAGCAGCGGGATCGCCACCATATACTGAATGCAGTGATCGCGATCCGCCGGATTATCCAGCGGCCCCTGCTTGTCGATAATGCGCAGGCAGGCCTCGTGGGTGCGGATGCTCACTGCGGCGATGTCGGCGGCGGTTTTGCCGGCGGCCTGCATCTGGCGGTGCAGCGTCATGGCCGCCTCCACGGCGGTCTGGGCATGGAACTCCGCCGGGAACGAAATTTTAAACAGCACGTTCTCCATCACATACGCGCCGTACGGCCGCTGGAAGCGGAAAGGTTTGCCGTTGAACGAGACGTCGTAGAATCCCCAGGTCGGCGCCGTGAGCGCCGAGGGATAGCCCATCTCACCGGTGGCGGCCATCAGCGCCAGCCGCACCGCGCGGGCGGTCGCATCCCCCGCCGCCCAGGATTTGCGGGTGCCGGCGTTCGGCGCGTGGCGGTAGGTGCGCAGCGACTGCCCGTCCACCCACGCCAGCGACACCGCGTTCAGGATCGCCTCGCGGCTCAGGCCGAGCAGCTGCGCCACCACCGCGGTGGACGCCACCTTCACCAGCAGCACGTGATCCAACCCTACCCGGTTGAAGGCGTTTTCCAGCGCCAGGCAACCCTGGATCTCATGCGCCTTGATCATGGCGATCAGCACCTGCCGCATGGTCAGCGGCGCTTTGCCCGCCGCCACCGCCTGGCGAGAGAGCCAATCGGCCACCGCCAGGATCCCGCCCAGGTTGTCCGACGGGTGGCCCCACTCCGCCGCCAGCCAGGTGTCGTTAAAGTCGAGCCAGCGGATCATGGTGCCGATATTGAACGCCGCCTGCACCGGATCCAGCTGGAAACGGGTGCCGGGCACCCGGCTGCCGTTCAGCACCTCGGCGCCCGGCACCACCGGCCCCATCAGTTTCTTGCAGGCCGGGTAGCTCAGCGCCTCCAGCCCGCAGCCGAGGGTATCGAGCAGGCAATAATGGGCGGTGCGGTACGCCGCCGGGGTATCGACGGCCTCTTTCATCACATAATCGACGATATCGACCATTTCGCGATCGAACGGCGGACGGCGGGTATTGGCAGACTCAAGCATCATGATTCCCAAAGGCTCCACAGTGAAAACAACACGATAACGACCGGCGCTCAGCGCTGATCCAGCGGTACGAAGGCTCGCGCTTCCGGCCCGGTATAGTTGGCGGACGGGCGAATGATTTTGTTGTCCTGCCGTTGCTCGATGATGTGCGCCGACCAGCCGCTGACGCGCGCCATGACGAACAGCGGCGTGAACATTTCGGTGGGCACCCCCAGCTGGTGGTAAGACACCGCCGAGAACCAGTCGAGGTTGGGGAACATGTTTTTGGTGTCTCGCATCACGCTTTCCAGCCGGTCGGCGATGTCATACAGCTTCATCGCGCCCGCTTCCTGCGACAGGCGCAGCGCGATCTCTTTGATCACCTGATGGCGCGGATCGGAGACGGTATACACCGGGTGCCCGAAGCCGATCACCACCTCTTTGTTGTCGATGCGGCGGCGAATGTCGGCTTCCGCTTCGTCCGGCGTTTCATAGCGTTGCTGGATCTCCAGCGACACCTCGTTGGCGCCGCCGTGCTTCGGCCCGCGCAGCGCGCCAATGGCGCCGACGATCGCCGAATAGACATCGGATCCGGTGCCGGCGATCACCCGGCCGGCGAAGGTCGAGGCGTTGAACTCATGCTCGGCGTACAGGATCAATGACGCGTGCATCGCCTGCTCCCAGCTGGCGGAAGGCGCTGCGCCGTGCAGCAGGTGCAGGAAGTGGCCGCCGATGGAATCGTCGTCGGTCTCCGGCTGAATGCGCTCGCCGTTGTGGCTGTAGTGATACCAGTAGAGCAGCATCGATCCCAACGACGCCAGCAGGCGGTCGGCGATGTCGCGCGCGCCGGCAGCGCCGTGCTGCTCTTTTTCCGGCAGCGTGCAGCCGAGGGCCGAAACGCCGGTGCGCATCACGTCCATCGGGTGAGATGCCGCCGGCAGCGCCTCCAGCACCGTGCGCACGCTGGCGGGCAGGCCGCGCAGCGCCTTGAGCCGCTGCTTGTAGGCATGTAGTTCGTCGCGGTTGGGCAACTTGCCGTGGATCAGCAGATGGGCGACCTCTTCAAACTCGCAGTGGCGCGCGAGGTCGAGAATGTCGTAACCGCGGTAGTGCAGATCGTTGCCGCTGCGCCCTACGGAACACAGCGCGGTATTCCCGGCGGGCACGCCGGATAACGCCACGGATTTTTTCGGCTTAACGCCAGTCGGGCTTTGCGGGGGGATCGCTTGGCTCATACTGTCCTCATTTGGCTTCTGCGTGAATGGCGCTTATTCGTCGCGTTGGCGAGCGAACAGAGCGTCGAGTTTCTCTTCGAACAAATAGTAGTTGATGCTTTCATACAGCTCGTTGCGGGTCTGCATGGTGTCGATGACGTTTTTCTGCGTGCCCTCTTCGCGCAGGGCGCGGTACACCCGCTCCGCCGCCCGATTCATCGCCCGGAAGGCCGACAGCGGATACAGCGCCATATCCACCCGGGCGCTGCGCAGCTCCTCGGTAGTGAACAGCGGCGTCGCGCCGAATTCGGTGATGTTGGCGAGGATCGGCACCTGCGTCGCTTCGGCGAAGCGGCGGTACATGCCCAGCTCGGTAATCGCTTCCGGGAACAGCATGTCGGCCCCGGCCGCCACGTAAGCCTGAGCGCGCTCGATGGCCGCCTCCAGCCCCTCCACCGCCAGCGCATCGGTGCGCGCCATGATCACGAAGTCCGGATCGCTGCGCGCATCTACCGCCGCCTTGATGCGATCCACCATCTCTTCGGTGGAGACGATGGCCTTATTGGGCCGATGGCCGCAGCGCTTGGCGCCGACCTGATCTTCGATATGCAGCGCCGCCGCCCCGGCCTTGCTCACCGAGCGCACCGTGCGGGCGACGTTGAACGCCGATGCGCCGAAACCGCTGTCGACATCCACCAGCAGCGGCAGCGGGCAGACATCGGTGATGCGGCGAATATCGGTCAACACATCGTCCAGCGTCGAAATACCCAGGTCCGGCAGCCCCAGCGAACCGGCCGCCACGCCGCCGCCGGAAAGATAGATGGCCTGGAATCCGGCTCGCTGGGCCAGCAGGGCATGGTTGGCGTTGATCGCGCCGGCGATTTGCAGGGGTTTTTCTTTACTCAGGGCCTGACGAAAGGCGAGCCCGGGTGAGCGCAGCGTCATGACGTTCTCTCCGATTAGCTAGATGGAACAGACTGAGCAAGAGGCGGGCCAGGTTGCACTTTGGCGAGGAAAAAATTAAAAGCGATAAAAATAAGTGAGTTATAAAATTCGCATCGCCATTGGGCAGACCAAGCGATAAAAAACGTTTCAGTTAACGTTTCAATCTCGGTTTCAGTCGGCATATTTGAAACATGACTGAAACAAGGCTACACCTAATGCAGCCACTTTCATTCGGTAACCCATCATGAGCGATCACATCACGCCGCCCCGCACGCCTGACAAACCGGTGATCTGGACCGTCTCCATCACCCGCCTGTTCGATCTGTTCCGGGATATCAGCCTCGAGTTCGACCACCTGGCGACCATCACCCCGATCCATCTCGGCTTCGAGGAGGCGGTGCAGCATATCCGCGCTCGCCTGGCTAGCGAGCCTTGCGACGCCATCATCGCCGCCGGCTCCAACGGCGCTTACCTGAAAAGCCGCCTGTCGGTGCCGGTCATTTTGGTCAAGCCCGGCGGCTTCGATCTGCTGCAGGCGCTGAGCAAGGCGCGCAGAACCGCCGATCGGATCGGCGTCATCACCTACAAAACGCCCCTGCCCGCGCTGCTGGAGTTCCAACAAACCTTCGATCTGCCGCTGGAGCAGCGCAGTTACGTCACCGAAGAGGACGCGCGCGGCCAGATCGCCGAGCTGAAAGCCGCCGGCATTCAGGCGGTGGTCGGCGCCGGCCTCATCAGCGATCTGGCGGAAGAGGCCGGGCTCACCGCCATTTTTCTCTATTCCGCCGCCACCCTGCGCGCCGCCTTCAGCGACGCGCTGGACGTGACGCGCCTGATGCTGGGCGGCGCCAAACGCGGCGGCGACTACGCCGCGCGCGATACCCTGCAGCCGCGCTATGGGCTGAGCGATTTACAGGGCGATTCCCCGCAGATGGAACAGACCCGGCGCACCATCATGCTGTACGCCCGCTCGCCGGCGGCGGTGTTGATCGAAGGCGAAACCGGCACCGGCAAAGAGCTGGCGGCGCAGGCGATCCACCGCGAATACTTTTCCCGGCGCGGCGCGCCGTCCAGGGGCGCGACACCGCCGTTCGTCGCCATCAACTGCGGCGCCATCGCCGAATCGCTGCTGGAGGCGGAGCTGTTCGGCTATGAAGAAGGCGCCTTCACCGGTTCACGGCGCGGCGGCCGACGCGGGCTGCTGGAAACCGCCAACGGCGGCACCCTGTTTCTGGATGAGATCGGCGAAATGCCGCTGCACCTGCAAACCCGGCTGCTGCGGGCGCTGGAAGAAAAAACCATCACTCGGGTCGGTGGGCAACAGCCGGTAAAGGTCGACTTTCGCGTCATCAGCGCCACCCACACCCGCCTGGAGCAGGCGATTCAACGGGGCGATTTTCGCGCCGATCTGTTTTACCGCCTGAGCGCCCTGCGGCTGCAACTGCCGCCACTGCGGGCGCGCGGCGACGATATCGCAATGCTGGCGGAACACTTTCTGAAACAGTCGCTGGCGGCGCTCGACGTGCCGCTGACGGAGCCGCTGCGCGCCGCCCTGGCCGGGTGTTACGCCGCGCTGGGTCATTACGCCTGGCCCGGCAACCTGCGCGAGCTGCGCAACATGATGGAGCGGGTGGCGCTGATGCTGAGCACCGGCGTCGCACCGAGCGGCGAGACCCTGCAGTGGCTGCTGCCGGAGCTGGCGGCGGTCTCGCCGCCCGAGACGCAGGCGGCGCCCGTCTCCGCCCACGAAGCCCTGGCGCGGTGTGGAGGCGACCACGCCGCCGCCGCCCGGTTGCTCGGGATCAGCCGCACCACTTTATGGCGTCGGCTGAAAAAACCGAACTGAGCATCAGCCGGCGCGCCGGCCGTCCGAGGCCGGCAGCAGTCGCGCTCGCCGCTCGCCCAACAGGTTCATGCCCGCCGCCGCCAGCAGGATGATCGCCGTCCCCAGCAGTTGCCATGCCGACAGCCGGTGGCCAAACGCCAGGCGATCCACCAGCATGGCGGCGATCGGGTAGATGAACGACAGCGAGCCGATCAGGTGAGTCGGCAGCTTCTGCAACGCGCCGTACATCAGCACGTACATCAGGCCGGTATGCAACACGCCGAGCGTCGCCAGCATCCCCCACTGCCCCACGCTGGCCGACGCATGAAAATCCACCAGCGGCAGCAGCATCACCGCCCCCACCGTTACCTGGATCAGCGCAATAAGATGGGGCGGCGTGCCCTTCAGCCGCTTGGCCGCCAGCGCCATCAGGGCGTAGAAAAACGCCGCGCCGAGCGCCAGCGCGATGCCCGCCAGATAATGGCTCTGCTCCCCCGCCTGCCGCGGCTGTGCCAGCACCACCAGCATCATGCCGCCGAACGCCAGCCCCAGCCACAGCAGCTTGCGGGCGGTCAGCCGTTCCCCCAGAAACAGCGCCCCCAGCCCCACCAGCATAAACGGCTGGGTGTTATACACCGCGGTGGCGATGGAGATAGAGGCATAGGAATAGGCGGCGAACAGCAGCAGCCAGTTGATCACCAGCGCGACGCCGCCGGCGATCGCCAGCAGCAGCGTGGCGCGCGTCAGCGCATCGCGGCGCAGCTGGCCCAGCGCGCGGCACACCGCCAGCAGCACCAGCGCCCCCACCGCGCAGCGCCAAAACACCACGTTGACCACCGGCTGGCCGGACATCAGCACAAACCAGCCGATGGAGCCGGAAATCAGCATCGCCGCCGCCATCTCCAGCGAGCCGCGTTTTATCTCTGCATTCATTCTGCGTTCCTCAAAGCTTGCCCAGAGACATAGCTTGCGGCTTCGCAGGGCGGCTTTCCATAGCATAAAAAAGGCAGATATGCTTAACTGCCTTTTTCTCGCAGCTACAATCAAGAAAACACCTAACGGAGGCGTTATGGATGATATCGATCGCCAAATCCTGACCATTCTGGCGGAAGATGCGCGCGCATCGTTGAAGACGCTGAGCGCGCAGGTTGGCCTGTCGTCGCCGAGCACGTCGGAAAGACTGCGGCGGCTGGAGGAAAGCGGCGTGATCCAGGGCTATACCCTGAACGTCAATCTGCAGGCGGTGGGTTACGCCTTTCAGTCGCTGGTGCGCATCAAGCCGCTGCCGGGCATGCTGAAGAAGGTCGAACAGCTGATTCAGGCGATCCCGGAAGTGGTCGAATGCGATAAGGTGACCGGCGAAGACTGCTTTATCGTGCGGCTGGTGGCGCACTCGATGGAACAGCTCGACCACACCCTCGATCGGCTGGCCGAGCACGCGCAGAGCAACACCTCGATCGTGAAAACCACGCCGGTCAAGCGCCGCCTGCCGCCGCTGCTCTGATCAACGCCGCCGTTTGCGGGCGAACGGGTTGCCGCGCTTCTTCTCTTTTTTAGCCGCGTCGGCGGCGGATTTCAGCGCCGCCAGATGCGCCTTGTCGGCCTCCGGCACCGCGCGCTGCTCAATCGGGAACACCGGCAACGACGCCAACAGCCGCGAACCGTAGTTTTTGGTCAACAGCCGGCGATCGTAGATCACGATCTCGCCGTAACATTGGTTGCTGCGGATCAGGCGGCCGACCTGCTGGATCAGGTTGAACGAGGCGCTCGGCAGGCTCTGCACTTCGAACGGATAACGCTTCAGCGATTTCAGCCACTCGCCTTCGGTGATGATCACCGGGCTGTCGATCGGCGGGAACGCGATTTTGTGAATATGCACCTGGGTCAGCAGTTCGCCTTTCAGATCCAGCCCTTCGGCGAACGATTGCAGCCCCACCAGCACGCTGGCGACGCCCTTCTCCACCCGCTTGCGGTGCTCTTCCACCAGCCGGTAGCGCGGCTGGTCGCCCTGCACCAGCAGCATCAGCCGCAGATCGGTCACGTAGCTGAGGAAAGTCTGCATCGCCCGGTGGCTGCTTAACAGGATCAGCATGCCTTTGTGCTTGCCGCTCGCCTGCTCGGCGCGGAAAAACCGCGCCATTTCCTCAAGGTGCTCCGCCTCATTGGCGAGCGCCGGTTCGTAGCGCATCTGCGGAATGACAATCTTGCCCTGTTCGACATGATTGAACGGCGATGAGAGCGTTTCGAAGCGATCGCCGGCCTTCTCGCTCAACCCGCTCATCTCTTGCAAACGCGCGAAGCTGTTCAGTGAACGCAGCGTGGCCGAGGTGACCACCACGTGCGGCACCTTGCGCCACAGCAGCTTTTCCAGCTGATCGCTGACGCGAATGCCGACGCAGTGCAAATACAGATGGGTGACGTTATCGCGCAGTTCGCGCGTGACCCATTTGGAGATCGGCGCGTTGGACGACTTGTCGAGCGCCGCCAGCCGCCACAGCTTGCTCATCGCCTCCAGATAGCCCAGCGTGCGGCTCATCTGAATGATCGAGCGGTGCAGACGCATGATGTCGTGCTTGCCGGTCTGTTCGGTAAGATCGTTAAGCACGAACTCCGCCAGCCCGCGCAGCGCATCGGTCAGTTTGAACAGCCGTGCGCAGCTCTCCACCATCTCCGCAGGCAGCTCGCCCATTTCAAAACGGTGCTCGGCCGCCACGCTGTCGCCGGGCAGATAGGCGCTGACCTGATGCTCGAAGATCTGCACCAGCTCGCGCAGCTCCTCGCAATGGTTTTTCAGCCGTTCGCTGTTGGCCAGCCCCGGCGGATTCTTCGGCCGGTACTGCGTCATGCACTGTTCGACCTGACGGACGATCATGTCCAGCTGCAGGTTGGTCGACAGCGCGGTGATTTCCCCGTCGATCTCCAGCGCATCGCGCGCCACCTCCGGCAAATGGTGGCCTTCGTCCAGCACCAGCAGCAATTCTTTCGGGTTCGGCAGCACCGATTCCGTCTCCAGCGCCGCCATCACCAGCGCGTGGTTGGCCACCACCACGTCGGCGCTCTCGATCTCTTTGCGGGCGATATAAAACGGGCATTCGCGAATGTAATGGCAGTTGCGCCCCAGGCAGTTGGCCTTGTCGGTGCTCAGCTTGGCCCACAGCGGATCGTCGATGCTCTGCTGATAGTGATCGCGCAGCCCGTCCCACTCGAAACGGGCCAACGCCTTGGTCAGTTTCTGGCACAGCGCCTGCTCTTCGCCGCTGGACGGCGCCAGTTCGTCGTCGAGGAACAGCGTCAGATCGCCCTGTTGGCTAACGTCGGTGCTCATCGCCGCCAGGTTGCGCGGGCAGACGTAACGCCCGCGGCCAAAGGCGCCGGTAAATTTCAGATCGGGGATAATCTTCTTCAGCAGCGGCAAATCTTTGCTGTAGATCTGGTCCTGCAGCGCCACGTTGGCGGTGCTGACCACCAGCGGTTTGCTCTCCGCCCGCCCGACGGCGATGCCCGGTATCAGGTAAGACAGCGTTTTGCCGACGCCGGTCGGCGCCTCGATCGCCAGATGGCGCGGGTAGTCGCCGGCCAGCGTCTTCGCCACCTCGGCGATCATCTGGCGCTGGGGCGCGCGGGAAATGAAATCCGGTATTTGCTGCTGCAGGGCTTTGTACCACTGGCCAATCTGATCTTTAACTGCGGAGGAGAGCGCCATTCAACTCTTATCTAAACGAAATGATGGCGCTATTGTCCCACAGACCGCCGGCGGCGTCAGCCCGAGTTACGTCTGCGGATCGATCATCGAGGCGCGCCCGGCGCCGAACGACCATTCGTCCAACTGGGTGGTGGCGATCACCACCATCACATCCTCGGGGTTCAGCCGCAGGTTCTCCGCCAGCAGCGTCGCCAACCGCCGGTAAAAACGCCGCTTGGTGTCGCTGTCGCGCGGCCGCCCGGCGGTGATGTAAAACAGCACGAAATCCGCGCTGCGCGGCCCGCCGAGATAATCGCGATCGTAGATAAGCTCACCGGGGCGGTATTGATCGATCGCCTGAAATTTGTCCGCCGGCGGCACCTCGAAGGCCTCCACCAGCGCCTGATGCAGGCTGTCGGACAAGGTTTGCAGGTAGTCGGCGGATTTGCCCTGATGCAGGGCGATGCGGCTAAACGGCATGGGGCGCCTCCGGTTCCAGCTCGCGCAAGCGCGCCACGGCCGACGCCGCCGCGGGCCAGCCGGCGTAGAACGCCAGGTGGGTGATGAGCTCAGCCAGCTGCTGATGCGCCACGCCGTTGCGCTGCGCCAGCTGCAGATGAAACGGCAGTTGCTCCAGGCGGTTTAGCGCCACCAGCGCGGCGACGGTGATCAAGCTGCGCTCGCGCGGGCTCAGCTCTGGCCGCTGCCAGACATCGTCAAACAAGACGCTGTCGCTGAGCTGCGCCAGCTTGGGGGCGATATCGCCGAACGCCTGTTGTCCGGCCCGGGATTCTGATTGCATCACACTCTCCTGTCAGTTGCGGATAGCCTTACGCTACCCGCCGACGAGGCGAGTGAAAATCGGGATTTTCGGCAGTCTCGGTTCAGAAAAACGGGAGGGTTCCCCGCCGACGGCGGGGAGATATTACGATTCCAGCGGCGCAACGCCGTCGAAATGGGCGCTCAGCAGCGCATTCAGCTCCGGCCGCTGCTCCACCCGTTCGGCGATGGCGTAAAGCCGCGGGCAGTGTTGCCGGAACCACGCGCGCCCCGGCCGCCAGTTGCACATCACCGCCACGTACAGATCCAGCGCGCTGAAGCTCTTGCCGAGAAACCACGGTCCGGCGGCGCCGGCGGCGGCGTTCAACTGCCGCAATAAACGCTCGCGATAGCTCATCACTGCGTTTTTCAGCTGTTCCGCCCCTTCCGTTTTCGGCTGCCAGCGCTGCGGATGGTCGGCGTAGGTGAAAGTGGGGTAAATCTCTGCGTTGATGAACAACAGCCAGCGCAAAAAGCGCGGCAACAGCGGCGAGCCGCCGGGCGGCGCCAATTCGGCGTGCGGCGCGCGATCGTGCAGCAGCAGGATAATCGCCGCGCTCTCCGTCATCACTTCGTCATCAGGCAGCACCAGAGTGGGGACCTGACCGAGCGGGTTCAACGCCAACAGGCGATCCCGCTCCGGGCCCTCCTGGGTGTAATCCACTTCCTCATAGCCCCAGGGGAACGCGGTCAGCACCAACGCGGCGGCCACGATGGTCGAGCCACACCCCTGCGTACCGAACAATGTATAAGTATCGTGCATAATTCCTCCGGAAACCGATCAGGCTATCGGTAACTGTAGACCAGCCGCCGACCGTCGGTTGCAGAAAAAATTCACCCTTTGCGCGACTTTTTTAATCGTTCGACATGAAAATGAATTTTTTGTCATAAATAGATCACATTACTACGGTAAAAATTCTCCGCCGCCAACAACCGGACGGCACAGTAAAGCAGCAATGCAACTGATGATAAGCGTCTTTCAATCGAATAAAGCAGGGTAACCCATGAAACGTAATCTTCTGGCCGTTATTATTCCGGCACTTTTACTTGCGCAAGCGGCACAGGCAGCAGAAATCTACAATAAAGACGGCAACAAACTCGATTTTTACGGTCGTGTGAAAGCCCTGCATTATTTCTCCGATGATGCCGGCAACGATGGCGATAAAACCTACGTCCGTATCGGCTTTAAAGGCGCCACCCAGATTAATGACATGCTGACCGGCTATGGCCAGTGGGAATATCAGATCGCCGCCAACCATTCTGAATCCGACGGCACCAAAGACACCAAAACGCGTCTGGGCTTCGCCGGTCTGAAATATAAAGACCTTGGTTCTTTCGACTACGGTCGCAACTACGGCATTATTTACGACGTCGGCGCCTGGACGGATATGCTGCCTGAATTCGGCGACGACGCGTACGTCAAAACCGACAACTTCATGAACGGCCGCACCAACGGCGTCGCCACCTACCGCAATAACAACTTCTTCGGTCTGGTCGACGGCCTGAAATTCGCCGTCCAGTATCAGGGCAAGAACGAAAACGACGGCCGCTCCGCCAGCAAGGCTAACGGCGACGGCTGGGGTCTTTCCTCCAGCTATGAAATCATCGACGGCCTGAGCGTGGGCGCCGCCTATGCCTCTTCCAACCGCACCGCCAGTCAGAAAGCGGGCACCTTCGGTAAAGGCGACAAGGCCGATATCTGGGCCGCCGGTCTGAAGTATGACAACAACGATGTCTACCTGGCCGCGACCTACTCGGAAAGCCGCAACATCGCGCCAATTTCCGGCACCGCCACCATCAATAACCGCTCCACTTCCGTCAGCGGCTTCGCCAATAAAGCCGAAGGCCTGGAACTGGTTGCGCAATATCAGTTCGACTTCGGTCTGCGTCCATCGCTGGGCTACGTTCAGCAGAAGGGCAAAGATATTGAAGGCATCGGCGATGCCGACCTGGTGAAATATATCGACGTCGGCGCGTACTACTATTTCAACAAGAACATGTCGACCTATGTGGATTATAAAATCAACCAGCTCGACAGCAATAATAAGCTGGGTCTGAAAGACGACAACGTGATTGCCGTCGCCCTGACCTATCAGTTCTGATGTGATGAATGAATAACCACCACTGCAAACTTTAGCGTCACTTGATACCCAGAGTTTTATTTCGCCGGGCGGCTGCGTCCGGCTTTTTTGTTTTTATTTTCCCCGCCGGCGAATGCCCCCGCTTGCCTTGCCAAACAAACGGGTCTACATGTATAGCTTTCCCCCGAGCGGAATCAGCCATGCATAACGACGGTCGGTTTAACTATCACAACGCCGTGCGCTACAGCAGCGACGAACTGGCGAACATCCTCAACCACTGTTTTGAAAACTACATCGTGCGTTTCGTCCTCGACGGGCCGACCTTCGCCGCCCGCTTCGGCGCCGAAGATCTCAGCCTGAACGACAGCCTGATCGTCACCCATCGCAATGAACCGGTGGCGGTGGCGCTGATCGCCCGCCGCGGCCGGCACAGCCGGATCGCGGCCTTTTCCGTACGCCCCGAGATGCGCGGCCAGGGGCTGGGTAAGGCGCTGATGCAGCGGGTAGTAGCGGATGCCCGTCAGCGCGGCGATCATCGGCTGTCGCTGGAAGTGATCGAAGGCAACGACGCCGCGCTGGCGCTGTACCACCGCGCCGGGCTGCGCATCGTGCGCACCCTGACCGGCCATCAGGCGCCGGCGGCCGTGCCGCCAGGCAAGGCGGTGCTGCAGGCGGTCGATCCGCTGACCGTCAGCCATCGCCTGACGGCGGAAGGCGCCACCGACCTGCCCTGGCTGATCGCCCCCGAGTCGTTGTTCAAACTGCCGGGCACACCGCGAGCCTATACGCTCAATCGTCAGGCCTACGCCGTGGTGATGCCCGGCGCCGAGCACTGCTGGCTGCGCCTGATCTACGTGCCGCCGCAGCATCGCGGCCAGGGGCATGCCCGCGCCTTGCTGGCCGCTCTGCAAGCGCAGTTCGCCCCTTTGCCGCTGACCGCCAACGTTTTTGTGCCCGAGGTGGCCGCCCCCTTCTTTACGCATCTTGGCTGGCGGCAGGATCCCCTGCGTCAGTTCGAGATGGATATGCTGCTGGACAGTCCACAATAAAAAAGAGAGATAACAATGGCAGGAAAACAGGTACGCACACTCACCCTCGGCGCGGCGATGGGCGTCGCGCTGCTGGCCTTGACCGGTTGCGCACAGCCGCCGCACGCCGACGCGCAGGCCCAGCAGCGGTTGGCGGATCAATCGGTGCTGGCGGTCAACTGGTTCCAACAGTCCGGCGAATACCAGGCGCTGGCGCATCAGGCGTTCAACAGCGCGCAGCGCGCCTTCGATCAGGCCAGGGCCGCGCCAGGCCGTAAAAAGGCGGTGGTGGTCGATCTGGATGAAACCATGCTGGATAACAGCGCCTACTCCGGCTGGCAGGCGCAGCAGGGCCGACCGTACGACGGCGCCACCTGGGCCAAATGGACGCAGGCCGAACAGGCCGCCGCGGTGCCGGGCGCAGTGGCGTTCGCCCGCTATGTTAACGCCCATCAGGGGACCATGTTCTACGTGTCGAACCGTAAACAGAGCGACTACGCCGCCACGGTGGCCAACATGCAGAAGCTCGGTTTCACCGGCCTGTCGGCAAAAACCGTGCTGCTCAGCACCGACACCGCCAATAAACAGGCGCGCTTCGACGCCATCAAACAAGCCGGCTATGACATCGTGGTGTACGCGGGCGACAACCTGAACGACTTCGGCGCCGCGACTTACCACCAGGACAATGCGCAGCGCCGGGCGTTCGTCAGCGACAACCAGGCCAAGTTCGGCACCGAATTCATCGTGCTGCCCAACCCGATGTACGGCGACTGGGAAAGCGGCCTGGCTCGCGACTACAACAAGCTGACGCCGCAACAGAAGCTGCAGGTGCGCCAGCAGGCGATCAAAGCCTGGCGCGGGCGCTAACCCTCACAGCAGTTTGTACATATAGCAGGTGGCCTCCAACGCCCCGCCGTCGCTGGCGCGGGCGTATTGCGGGATGTCGCCCGCCGCCTCGAACCCCAATTGACGGTACAGCCCCTGCGCCGCGCTGCCGCTCAGGGTATCCAGCACCAACAGGCTGCGGCGATGACGCGCCGCCAGCGCCTGCACTTCCTGCATCAACAGCCGGGCGACGCCCTGCCGCCGCGCCTGCGGGTGCACCATCAGCTTGACCACTTCCGCCCGGTGGCGGCCGTTGTCCGGCATCGCCAACAGCAGCTGCACGGTGCCGACCGGCCGGCCGTTCGCGAGCGCCACCAGCATCGCACGCTCTCCCCGCGCGATGGCCGGCAGCAACCCCTGCCAAAACGCCTGCGCCTGCGTCAGCGTAAAGGGCATGACAAAACCGATGCTGGCGCCGTGCGCCACGCTGGCGTGCAGCATTTCGGCCAATTCGGCAATGGCGCTTTGCGCCGCGCCGGCGTCCCACTGTTGCAATTCAATCATGGCTATGGCCTGCAAATAACGAGGGTGTAATGGGCCGGCTCATCGCCGGGGACATGGAAACGGGAGGCGCCGAACAGGCGGTAGCGCAGGCAGTCGCCGGATGATAACCGGAAAACGCGCCCTTCCAGCGTCAACTCCAGCTGCCCGGACAGCAGCCAGAGATGGTGCTCCAGCGCCGGAATCGACGGCAGGTCGTAATCGATCTGCGCGCCGGCATCAAGCCGGGCTTCGATAAATTCAGCCTTATACAACGCAGCGGGGGGAGAAACGGAGCGACGGTGAAAACCGCTGGCGCGATCGACCCACACCGGTTGCTGCTGCGGCCGCAACAGCTCCGGCGGCTCGTCTTCGATCTCGCTCAGCAGGCGCGACATGGTCAACCCATAGGCGGCGCACAGCCGGTTCAGCAACGACGCCGTCGGGCTGGTCTCGGCGCGCTCCACCCGCGAGAGCGTCGCCCGGCTAAGGCCAGTGCGCTGCGCCAGCTCCTCCAGCGACCACGCCCGTTGCTGGCGCAAATCCGCCAGCCGCTGCGCCAACCTCAGGTCGGCATTGTCCAGACCGTTATCCATCGTTCACACTCCGCTTGAAAATCCCATATAAGAGAAATAATCTCAAATTAGAGATATAGCAAGCGAATTTTAACAATGTCGCGCAGGAATAACGCCAGGATCACCGCAAACATCGCCGAATGAGGAGAAGCGTTCTAGCACTCGCGCGAGGACGGGTTGGGTACAAAATTGCCCGTCTCGGCGGCCGGCGGCGCGATCGCGGCGCAGCGCCAGGCGCTGAATACCGCCAGCAGCGGCGCCAGCGCGAACGCCAGGAACAGCCAACGCGCCGCCGATGCCGCGCCCGCCGCGCCGCCCGGATCGTTCAGCCCCGCCAGGTTGGCGATCATCCCCGCCAGCGCCGCGCCGAATGCGGTGGCGAACAACTGCACCGTGGTGATCGAGGCGCCGGCGATGTCTTTGTCCGCTTCAGGCGCCACCTGCAAAATGCGCGTCAGCAGATGCGGCCAGCCGAAGCCGATGCCGAATCCCACCAGCGACAACGCGATGACGATCGGGGTCAGCGCCTGCCAGTGACCGCCGGAGGGCGTCGGCATCAGGATCGCCAGCGCCAGCAGGCCCACCAGCACGAACAGCGGCCCGCTGACGATCGCCCGGCGAATGCCCGCCCCGCGCCAGCCGGAACTGAGGATTTCGGACAACGTCCAGCCGGCGGCCATGGTCGCGGCGATATAGCCGGAGATCAGCGGCGACTGGCCGTGCAGCAACTGCAGGAAATAGGGCACGAAGATTTCGCTGGTCATGCCGATCACCAGCAACGACACCGTAATATAGAGCGCCGCCAACGATGAGCCGCGCCGCAGCGCACCGTGCGGCAACAGGCGCGCGCGCGAGCGCGCCTCGCGCTTCATCAGCCAGGCCATCAGCGCCAGCGAAAGCGCGATGCCCGCCAGGTTGATCCAGACGCTGTGCGCCAGGCTGCCGGCGGACACCACCAGCACCGCCACGGTCAGCAACAGCAGCTGCGCGGTCGGCAGCGGCGCGGCCGCCTGCTGCGCCTGGCCCTTGGGCAGGATCAGGAAGGTAAACGCGGCGTACAGCGCCATGATCGGCAGCAGAATGCCGAAGGCCCAACGCCAGGCGTGCAACTCGGCGAAAATGCCGCCTACCGCCGGGCCGACCAGCGTGGCGATGCCCCACATCGCCGAGATAAGCGCCATGGCGCGCGGCCACAATCGCTGCTCGAACACCAGATTGATCATCGCGTAGGAGAGCGCAAAGATCAGCCCGCCGCCGAACCCCTGCACCGTGCGGCCGATCAGCATCACCGGCATGCTCGGCGCCAGCGCGCACAGCCCCGCTCCGGCGATGAAAAACAGCGAAGCGACCAGATAGGCGTTGCGCGCGCCGTAGCCGCTGAGCAAGCGGGCCGACAGCGCGGAGCCGAGGATCGACGCCACCACGAACAGCGTGGTGTTCCAGGCATAGAGATCCAGACCGCCGATATCCTGCACCACCGAGGGCAGAATGGTGGTGGCGACCAGAATATTGATGGCATGCAGCGCCACGCCAAGCGAGAGCGCGATCGCACTGGCCGCATTTTTGCCGGAGAAAAGGTCGCTCCAGCGGCTATCGTCATGGGTTATCACGGTTGTTGTCCTGTTTTCAGAGGAATGGCATTGAGTTGGTCATGAGATTGCGTTAAATTTAACAAGAGTTATCTTGGAATAAGTTAGGGCGAGGCGGAGAAATATGTCAAGAATAAACTTGGAAAATGGCGGCAGCACCGCACAATCGGTCAGTGACCGTTTGCTGACGCTATTGAAGACCCGCGGCCCGCAGCAAGCCTCAGACGCAGGAAAAGTGCTCGGCACCACCGGTGAAGCGGCCCGCCAGCAGTTCGTCAAGCTGGCGAAAGAGGGGCTGGTCGAAGCGATCGCGGAAACGCGCGGCGTGGGCCGCCCGGTGCAGCTGTGGCATTTGACTGCCGCCGGTAACGCACGCTTTCCGGACACCCATGCGGATCTGACGGTGCAGCTGCTGCGCACCGTGCGTGACAAGCTGGGTGAACAGGCGATCGACCTGCTGATCGAGACCCGTGAGCAGGAAAACCGCATCAACTACAAGCAGGCGATGATCGGCGCCACCGATCTGCGCGAACGCGTGGCGCGCCTCACCGAGATCCGCTGCCGCGAAGGGTATATGGCCGAATGGCGTCAGGAGGAAGACGGCGCCTATCTGCTGGTGGAAAACCACTGCCCGATCTGCGCCGCCGCCACCGTCTGCCAAGGCTTCTGCCGCGCTGAGCTGAGCATCTTCACCGAAGTGCTGCAGGCGCAGGTGGAGCGCGCCGAACACATTCTGGCCGGCTCTCGCCGCTGCGCCTACCGGATTTCTCTCTTGTAACACCGGTTTTTGCCCGCGTTTTCAACCGGTACAGATTATTCTGCTTGTGCACCCCGCACCTTCCCTTCTAAGGTTGAATTATCGAATATTCAGGCAAACAACGGGCCCCACGCCCGTTCTGACACCTCCGTCGGCGCGCTGCGCGCACGGCGGCAGAGTAACCCCACGGGAGTTGAACGATGAAGAAGCCGCATGCCGGATTCTGGCTGGCGACGCTGGGGCTGGGCGTCTGCTGGCTGCTGGCGCTGCTGACTCGCGATCGGCTCAACGGCATACTGCTGGCCGGTGCGGCGCTGGCGCTGATCTTTACCCCCGCCGCCCGCCGCAAGGGCGCCGCCCTGGCCGCCTTGGGCGGCATCGGCATGGATGGTCTGTGGAGCTACAGCGGCGTGCTGCATTACAGCGGGCAACACGGCCTGCCGCTCTGGACCATCGCGCTGTGGATCGGCTTCGGCTGCTGGTGGTATTGGCTGTTGGACGTGGTCAGAGCGGCGCCCTGGCCGCTGGCGGTATTGGGCGCCGCCCTCGGCCCCTTCGCCTACGCCGTGTCCTGGAAACTGGACGCCCTGCTGCCCGGCATGCCGCCGGAGTTCATGCTGCTGCTGCTGGCCATCGGCTGGTCGATTTATCTGCCGGCCGTCAGTTGGCTGCAGTGGAAACAGCAAGGCCATTGAACGGCTTTCGGCCGCCGGAAAAATAATGCCGCAGGCCATTGCTTATCGGTTGCCCGATCGGGTTTACTGAGCGTTCTAATAATAATCATTCCCGCAAAATACAATCCTATGCTTAGCCAACAAAGCCGTAGCGTCCTGCCGTTGATCGGGGCGTTGTTCACGTTATATATCGTTTGGGGTTCCACCTATTTCGTCATTCGTCTGGGCGTCGAACAGTGGCCGCCGCTGATGATGGCCGGGATTCGCTTTCTGCTAGCCGGCATCGTGCTGTTCAGTTTCCTGGCCTGGCGCGGCCACGCGCTGCCGACGCCGAAGCAGTGGCTGGCCGCCGGCGCCATCGGCATTCTACTGCTGGCGGTGGGCAACGGCCTGGTGACGGTGGCGGAACACCAACACGTGCCGTCCGGCATCGCGGCGGTGATGGTAGCGACGGTGCCGCTGTTTACCCTCTGCTTCAGCCTGCTGTGGGGCATGCGCAATACCAAGCTGGAATGGGCCGGCATCGCGCTCGGGTTGGTGGGCATCGTGCTGCTTAATACCGGCAACAACCTGGTGGGCAATCCGACCGGCGCGCTGCTGATTTTGCTGGCGTCGGCCAGTTGGGCCTTCGGATCGGTGTTGGGATCGCGCATCTCGCTGCCGGCCGGGCCGATGGCCGGCGCGGCGGAGATGCTGGTCGCCGGCGTGGTGTTATTGGCAGCCAGCCAGCTGAGCGGCGAGCGCCTCGTTCAGATGCCGAGCACCGGCGGCTTTCTGGCGCTGGGCTATCTGATCGTCTTCGGTTCGATGCTGGCGATCAGCGCCTATATGTTCTTGTTGAAGAACGTGCGCCCGGCGGTCGCCACCAGCTATGCCTACGTCAACCCGGTGGTGGCGGTGCTGCTCGGCATCGGTTTTGCCGGTGAATCGCTGGCGCCGCGCGAGTGGCTGGCGCTGGTGATCATCGTGGCGGCGGTGGTGCTGGTGACGCTGGGAAAATACCTGTTCGCCCGCCCGGCCAACGTACAGGCCATCGACTGCGAACGGCGATGATCACAAAGGGCGGTCTGCGGGCCGCCGTTAAAAACGATTCTTGTTTCACCCGGCGAAGGGGCTATAATTCCCGCTGTTCCAAGCAACCTGCGAAATTATTCCTATGCTGAAAAAAGCGTTCGTCATCGTCATCGCCCTGTGCGCCTTCGGTTCTCTGGGCGGCGTATTCCTCGCCGGGCTGAACATCTACACCCGTTCCACCACCCCGCACGAAGAAAGCGCGCCTGCCGGGGATACCGCCGCCACGCCGGCGCAAACCGAAACCCTTCAGGCCAAGTGATCGTCCATCCAACGCCGGCAGCGCTGCTGTAAAAAGCGCTGCAGCTGCCTGACGCGTTCCGACACCTGCGAACGATGCGGGCAGACCAGATTGATCGGCACCGCGTCGCTGCGCCATTCCGGCAACAGTTGCACCAGCCGCCCGGCGTGAATGTCGGCCACCACGTCGATCGCCGACTTGCGCACCACGCCGTGCCCCGCCAGCGCCCAGCGCCGCGCCACCTCGCCGTCATCGGTAAAATAGCTGCCGTTCAGCGGCACTTCGACCCCCTCCTCACCGCGCCACAGCCGCCATTCCACCTGCCGTTTGCCGCTGGGCTGATACACCAGAATGCTGTGCCGTGCCAGATCGGCCGGCGTTTGCGGCGCGCCGTGACGCCGCAGGTAATCCGGGCTGGCGCAGATCAACCGCCGATGCTGCGGCAAGATCGGCAGCGCCACCAGCGAAGAGTCGGCCAGCGGCCCGAAGCGCAATGCCACGTCCACCGGTTCGCGGAACAGGTCGGCCTGCCGATCGTTGATCAGAAGCTGCAGCTGGATATGCGGATGCTGCAGGCGGAACTCATCCAGCCAGCAGAGCAGCAAATTGCGGCCAAAATCCGACGGCGCGGAAATCTGCAGCACCCCGGACAGCCCCTGATGCTTCTCGCGGATCGCCTGCTCTCCTTCGGCTAACGCGCCCAGCGCCAGGCGCGCGCTGTCGAGATAGCGAGCCCCCTCCTCCGTTAACCTCAGGCTGCGGGTGGAGCGCACCAGCAGCCGCGCGCCCAACTGCTGCTCCAGCCTTTTCACCGCAATGCTGGCCGCCGCCGGCGTCATATCCAGCGCGCGCGCCGCGGCGGAAAAACTACCGCCGTCCACCGTGCGGACAAACACCTCGAGATCGACAAATGAGGTCATGTATTTCCCTTCTTAGAGAGCCGGATTCACGGCGTATCGGATTGACGATAAAACGCCCAATTGTTATGATTAGATCATAACAAATGGAGCTTTGATCAATGGATGAACACAACGGACTGGACTACATCCTTAGCCTGCATGGCACGCGGGTCAATCGTGAGGATGGCTATTGGTGGAAAATCGAGGCTTGGACGGTGACCCAAACGGCCTTTATCCCTCACGGCATCCGTTACAATTTGACCTTGCATGATAACCACAATACCCGGGTTTTTGGCATAGACAACGCGCATACCATTAAAACACCCCGCAAAGGTAAATTTTCGGGCCGCGTCGTTTACGATCACCAACATGACTCCCCGACGGACAAAGGCTCACCCTACGAGTTTCATTCCGCCTATCAGTTGGTGGAAGATTTTTTACCCGGATAGACGAAGTCATACGCAAGAGAGAAAACCGAGGTTGATGATGAAAGCACTGATTGGCGTGATGCCTGAAGAACTGATTCGCAAGCGCACACTGGCGATCGCAAAAGGGGAATATCAGCCACAGGAACGTGAGCCCAAAGTGTGGTTTACGTCAATGATTGCGCTGGCCCAGGTGCTCAGCAACGAGAATATTGCCCTGCTGCGTCTGATCGACACTGCCCGCCCCGAGACCATCAGCCAGTTGGCCGAACTGTCGGGGCGCCAGGTCAGCAATCTGTCCACCACGCTGAAAACGCTGAGCGGGCACGGCCTGGTGGCACTGGAAAAACAGGGGCGTTCAGTGAAACCCCGAGCGCTGTTTACCGATTTCGAAATCATCGTGGATCAGAAGCTAAACGCCCGCTTTAGCGCCGCATGATCTTTAAAAAATATTAATAAGAGTTTGTCAGCAAGGCCGATTGTTAGGTGATTTTCAATCAGGAAAGATAGATCCCGTTGAAACTTACCTAAAAAGAGGCCTTAACATGACAATTCCTGACTCCCCCCTGAAACGACAAAAGCTGGTGATCCTGGGCGGCACCAGCGGCATTGGCGCCGCGGTGGCCTACGCAGCGGCGGCGCGCGGCGCTGAAGTGGTGCTGGCTTCGCGCCGCCTTCCCCACGCCGGGGAGAAAAACGACGCGCTGCATCTGATGCAGGCCGATCTGACCGATGAAGCGTCGCTGCATGCGCTGTTTGCCGCCGTCGGCGCTTTCGACCATCTGGTGATCACCGCCGGGCCGCTGGTGCAGGCGAAACCGCTGGCGGAGACTGCTTTTGAGCAGGCGCAGGCCGACTTCAACGTCAAATTCTGGGGCAGCTTGCGCGCGGTGCAGGCCGCGCTGCCGACGCTGGCGCCGCAGGGCTCCATCACCCTGACCTCCGGCCAGCTGTCGCGCAAATACCTCGGCGGTCAGTTGATCAAAACCGGCATCAATGCCGCGCTGGAAGCGGTCGGTAAACAGTTGGCGAAGGAACTGGCGCCGCGGCGGGTGAACGTGGTCAGCCCCGGCATTACCGCCACCGAAGCCTACGACGGCATGAGCGCCGCGCAGCGTCAGGCGCTGTTCGAACGCGTGAGCGACAGCCTGCCGGTCGGCCGGATCGGCCAGGCGGCCGACGTCGCAGCGGGTTACCTGCTGGCGATGGAGAACGATTTCGTCACCGGCAGCGTGATCGACATCGACGGCGGCGGCCTGCTGTAACGGCGGCTAGAGCGCCGTTACGCCCTGTGCGGCTGCCTGCTGCTCCAGCACGGTGATAATCTGGTAAGCCGAGCGCGGCACCAGGCTGAAATCGCCGATCAGCAGGCGGTCGCTGACCGCCTCATCCAGCATCGTTCGGGCGCCGGCGCGCAGGATGTCCACCTGTTCCGGCGGCGTGCCGGCTGCGGTGATCAGCGGCAAACCCGGCACCGCCGCCGTGCGGCCAATGATTTTCAGCCCCTCCAGCGCCTGCGGCTGCGCGCGGCGCAGCAGTTCCATGCTGATGGAATCGATGGCGGCGATATCCGCCTGCCCGCTGCGGATCAGTTTCAGCGACTGATAATGCGCCCCGGAGGCGATAGCCGCACCGAAGAATTTCCCGTCCTGCGCCAGCGGCGCGATTAGCGCGCGCAAGCCGTTGTAGCCGGACTGGGAATCGGTGCTGTTATACGCCACCGTCCGGCCGCGAAAATCCGCCAGCCGTTCGCCGGAGTCGCCCGCGCGCACCACCAGCCAGCTGCGGTAATTAGGCCCGTCGCACCCTTCCACCCGATAATGATAGGTTCCGATCAGCTGCACCTGCGGCAGGCTGCTGACCAACGGATAACCACAGGTTTGGCTGAGCAAGAGATCCTCGCGCCGCCAATGCTGCGCCAAATCGTCCGGCCAACTGAGCCGTTCCGGCGCCGCCGGCAGCCCCAGCCGCAGCAGCTTGCCGCGCAAGACCTGCCAGAAAGCGTCGGCCTGCTCCCGGCCAACGCCGTACATCGGTAGAGACACCTGCATCATTTCCCCCTTACCCCGCCGGAGTGGCCGCCAGCGTCTGCTGACGCCAGGCGGTGAGATAACGCACCCAACGTTCGAACAGCATATCGGTGATAATAGCCAACAACGCCACAACCGCCGCGCCCTGGATCACATAGGCGGTGTTAAACCCGGTTAGGCCGATGATGATCGGCGAACCGAGCGTTTTGGTACCGACGGTGGAAGCGATGGCCGCCGTGCCGATGTTGATGATCACCGACGTGCGGATCCCGGCGACAATCACCGGCGCCGCCAGCGGCAGTTCAACCCGCCACAGTATTTGCCAGGCGCTCATCCCCACGCCGCGGGCGATCTCGCGCGTGGCGGGCGGCACCGATTCGATGCCCGCCAGCGTGCCCTGCAGGATCGGCAGCAAGCCGTACAGCACCAGCGCGATGATCGCCGGCTGCTCGCTGAAGCCCATCACCGGCACCGCCACCGCCAACACCGCCACCGGCGGGAAGGTCTGCCCCACCGCCACCACCGTTTCCAGCAGCGAACGAAACTCCCGGCCGCCGCGTCGGGTCACGGCGACGCCCGCCGCCACGCCGAGAGCCACCGCAATCAGGCTGGAGATCGCCACCAGCGACAGGTGCGCCCCCACCAGCGCGATAAAGCTGTCCTGCTGATAAATGGGCCGGTCCAGATCGGGGAACCAGGCGGCAAACAGACCGCGCAGATGATCCATGCCAAACACCAGCGCCAACAGCAGCGCCAGCGTCCAGGGCAGCGGATCGCGCAGCAGGCGCCAGAGACGTCCGCTCATGACAGCGCCTGCCCGGCGATCAGATCGTGGAAGTGCAGAACCCCCAACGCTTCGCCCCGTTCATCCACCACCGGCAGGCAGTCGCTGCCGCGCGCCACAAACACCGACAGCGCCTCGCGCAGGCTCATGGCGGCGGCGATCGGTTCGCCCCCGGCGACACCGGGCCGCACCCGCTCCGCCACCGTCCCCAGCGACAGCAGCTTGATGCCGCGATCGCTGCGCCCGAAGAAGTCACGTACGAAGTCGTTGGCCGGGGCGGTCAACAGCGTCAGCGGCGTGCCCTGTTGTACCACCCGCCCCTGATCGAGCAGCACCAGGCGATCCGCCAGGCTCAACGCCTCGTCGATGTCGTGCGTCACCAGCACAATGGTGCGGCCCGAGATCTGATGAATGCGGGCGATCTCCGCCTGCAGCGCCGCGCGGGTGACCGGATCCAACGCGCCGAACGGTTCGTCCATCAACAACACCTCGGGATCGGCGGCGAGCGCGCGCGCCACTCCGACCCGCTGCTGCTGCCCGCCGGAAAGCTGGTGCGGGTAGCGACGGCGAAACAGATCCGGTTCCAGGTGCAGCAGCTCCAGCAACTCGGTCACCCGATCGCGAATGCGCGCGCGCGGCCATTTCAGCAGCTGCGGCACGGTGGCGATGTTCTCCTCCACCGTCCAATGTGGAAACAGGCCGATCGATTGGATCGCATAACCCATGCGCCGCCGCAGATCCTGCGGTTTAAACGACTGGATCTCTTCGCCGGCAAAGAGAATCTTGCCCCGATCGTGTTCGATCAGGCGGTTGATCATTTTTAATGTCGTGGACTTGCCGGAACCTGAGGTGCCGATCAACACGGTGAATTCGCCCTCGGCGATGTGCAGCGTGAGATCGTCCACCGCCGGCTTGCCCTGAAAAATTTTGCTGACTTGCTCAAAGTGAATCATCGGCGCGATACGTCCAGGATTGAAACCCAAAATTTAAACAGCGAATCGACGATGACCGCCATCATGACCACCGGGATCACCCCCAGCAGAACCAGATCCAGCGCGCTGCTGAGCAGCCCCTGAAACACGATGGCGCCAAAGCCGCCGGCGCCGATCAGCGCCGCCACCACCGCCATGCCGACGGTTTGCACCGCCAGGATGCGCACGCCGGTCAGGAACAGCGGCAACGCCAACGGCAGTTGCACGCGCAGGAAGATCTGCCCGCGCGTCAGCCCCATGCCGGTGGCGGATTCAATCACCCCGGCCGGCACGCTCTGCAGCCCCGCCACCACGCTGCGCACCAGCGGCAACAGCGCGTACAGCACCAGCGCCACGATCGCCGGCGCCATGCCGATGCCGCTGACGCCGTGTTCCGCCAGCCAGGGCACCGCCGCCGCCAGCCCCGCCAGCGGCGCGATCAGCAGGCCGAACAGCGCGATGGAAGGCACGGTCTGGATAATGTTCAGCGCGGAAAAGATCGGCCGCTGCCAGCGCTCGGAGCGAAAACACAGCACCCCGAGCGGCACGCCGATCGCCAGCGCCGGCGCCATCGTCGCCAGCAGAATGGTCAGGTGCTGCAGCAGCGCGGCGTCAAACACCTCCTGGCGATTGTGGTACTCCTTCAGCAGCGACAGCTGATCGAGCTGATGGCCGAACAGCAGCAGCGCCGGCGGCACCAGCACCAGCGCGTTGCCGAGCATTCGCCGCAGATGCGACGCGGTGAGACGCGTCATGGCGTCGGCGGCGATCAGCAGGCTCAGCGCCATCGTCAGCCAGGCACCGCTGCCCCAAGAGGTGCGCGCCAGGCGCGATCCCTCCTGCGCCAGGCGTTCGGCGGCCTGTCCGCCGATCCAAAAGACCAGCGTCAGCACCCCGCAGGCGGCCAGCGCCGTCAACAGCGCACGCCCCCGCGTCGGCGGCAACAGGCTGAGGATCGCCAACGCCGCCAGCGGCAACAGCAGCCACAGCGCCGGGCCGTGCAACAGGGAGAATAAGGACAGGCTTTTACCCGACAGCAGACGATTGGGGGCATAACTGAGGAACGGCAGGCCGAAGGCGGCCAGCAGCAACAGCATGAACAGTGTTAACAACACGCGATGTTTTACGGCAATAGTCAAAGAAACTCTCCGGCGCCATCGGTTTTCCCCCTCTCCCGTAGCAAGAGGGGGCACCTCGGCGTTATCCCTTAACAAATCCTTTCTCTTTCAGGTAAGCGGCCGCCACCTGTTTGGCGTCCTGGCCTTCCACTGCGATCTGCGCGTTGAGCTTTTGCAGCGTCGGCCCGTCCAGCGAGGCGAACACCGGTTTCAGCAGTTCAGGCAGATTGGCGTGCGCTTTCAGCGCCGCTTCGCGCACGATCGGCGCCGGCGCGTAGATGGGTTGTACGCCTTTCGGGTCCGCCAGCGTCTGCAACCCCAGCGCCGCCACCGGGCCATCGGTGCCGTAGGCCATCGCCGCGTTGACGCCGGAGGTCTGCTCCGCCGCCGCCTTGATGGTCACCGCCGTGTCGCCGCCGGCCAATGACAGCAGCTGATCCTGATTCAGCTTGAAACCGTAGGCGTTCTGGAACGCCGGCAGCGCATCCGGCCGCTCGATAAACTCCGCCGAGGCCGCCAGCTTGAACTTGCCCCCGCCGTTAATCCACTTGCCGAGATCCGCCAGCGTTTTGAGATGGTTGGCGTCCGCCACGTCCTGCCGAATGGCGATAGTCCAGGTATTGTTGGCTGGCGCCGCGTCCAACCAGACGATTTTGTTTTTGTCGTAGTCGAGCTGCTTCACCTTCTCGAAGCCAGCCTGGGCGTTCTTCCATGCCGGATCTTTCTCATCGGAGAAGAAAAACGCGCCGTTGCCGGTGTACTCCGGGTAAATGTCGATCTCGCCGGAGGTAATGGCGCCGCGCAGCACCTTGGTGGTGCCGAGCTGCAGTTTGTTGGTGGTTTTGATGCCGTTGGCTTCCAGCACCTGCACGATGAGGTTGCCGAGCAGCGAACCTTCGGTATCGATCTTGGAGCCGACGCGTACCGAGTCGGCCGCCTGCGCCAGGCCGCCGGTGGCCAGCAGAGCCAGCGCGACGGCAAAGGAACGTCCGCGTGATAAGGTGATTGCCATACTTTTCCTCTGGTTATATGTTTTCCGGCTCATGGGCCAGTTCGGTTGGAAAATCCTGAGAAACGCGCTTCCAGCGCGCAATAAAGTTTTTCTTCGGCCGGGCACCGCGTTCCTCCCGCCGTTCGCCGGCGCTCAGCGGATGCACGCAGACGTCGATCGGCGTCAGCGCGTAATCGCGCAGCCACTCACCGTAGCCTTGCGCGACAAATCCCTGGCTGCGGCGCTGATACGCTTCGCGTTCCGCCAGATAGACTTCGCGCAAACCATACCAGGGCAGGCCGGGCAGATCGTGATGCACTAAATGGTAGTTCAGATTGAGAAACAACAGCCGCCACGGCCAGCCCGCCTCATTAATAATAGAACGTGCCTGCGGTGCGTCCACGGCGCGATGCTCAAAAAACGATCTTACCTTGGTCAGCGCCAGCGCCGGATAGCTGATGGCCAACAGGTAAAACGCCGTACCGATACCCTGCGCCTGCAGCCAGTGCAGCAGCGCCGCCAACAACGACAGGTGCACCAGCCACATAGCCCATACGCGCCATGCGCCACCGGCAAGCGCCTTCACCGCCGCGGCCAGGGTCGCGGCGATATCCAGCGCCGGGCCGAGGAGCACCCGGCCGATCAGCGTATTGCGCACCGCGGCCAGCAGCGGCAACAGGCGGGGATAACGCCGCCACTGCGCGGCGCTGAAGTAGTAGCTTTCGGGATCTTCGTGCGGATCGGTCAGGTGTTCATTGCGATGGTGGCGCAGATGCGAATCGCGATACAGCCCATAGGGATACCACACCGCCAGCGGCAACAGGCCGAACAGCTGATTGACGCGCGGCCGGCGCGTCGGATGGCCGTGGATCAGCTCATGCTGCAGCGACATATACCCGGTGGTCAGCAGGATCAGCAGCGGCGTGCCAAGCCACGGGCCCAGCGCCTGCCAATAATGCGCCACGCCAAACCAGCCGCCGTACACTGCCGCTATGATCCCCCAGGTGGGCAGTTCCAGCCGCCAGTGCCAACGCTGATAAAGCCGCCGGATCCGGTCGCGTTGTTCGGGGTGCAAATAGTGGGCGTGGGACATGCTGCGGCTCGCGGTTGGGGATTTTCCCCCAGTATCCGTGAGCCGCAGTGACGTTCAAAATAACGAAAATGGCAAAGCTAAGTGAAAATTCAGCGGGTTGCGTACGCGTCAAAGCGAAAAAACGGGCCGCGCAGGCGGTGATATCAGTCAGTTAAACCTGACTGGCATTTTTTATCCCATCTTTGTGTGTTTTGTGTAGCCTGAATTGCCGTAAATGTCCCGCATTTATTTGCGGCCAATATGAACGGCAATTGGAGGGGCCGAAGGCGCGGCCCCTCCACCCGCGCCCTTGCTTAACACCGTCTGTCCGCTGTGCGGAAATTACTCGGCCCACCCTGGGCCTCGCCCCTTCGGGGCCGCTGCAAGCAGCGTTCAAATCTGCTCCCGGCAGATTTGTCCTCGCCGCGTCTGCATTGTCGGGCGGGTCGGCTGCGACAAACGTCCCTGTTAGTCTCGCCTCAACCGGCCTTCCCTGGCCGGTTGCCCCTGACTATGCCGTCTTGCTCGGCAGCCGGTGATGCGCGCCTAAGGTCAACACCCGAGCTGGCAGCTACCGGGCAACCTGTCCCTTATGAGGTTATGACAGAGAAGAGAAATCGGAGATGAGCACGGTATTGGACGCCCTTGAAGACGCCGAACGCAGGCATAGCGCATTAGGAGAAACCGCCATGGACGGCGGTTTCAGGTGAGACAGGCAGGGACGCCTGTCGCAACCGGCCTCAATGCGCTATGGCGGAGAGAGGACAAATCTGCCTGGAGCAGATTTGAACGCTGCTTGCAGCGGCCCCGAAGGGGCGAGGCCCAGGGATGGGCTGAGTAACGTTGGCAAAGCCAACCGTCTGACAGGGCAAAGGCGCGGGTTGCCAGGGGCCGCGCCTTCGGCCCCTGGCTCGGTCGAGGCGCAGGAGCCTCATGATGCACCTCTCATTTATCGACCGAAAACGTCACGAGTACTTCAAAAAACGCTAACTGACAAGCATTAGCCGCGCAGGCAGCCCGTCGGTCACATCCCTTCAGGGAACGAAATCGAGCACCACGGCGTTGAACAACGCGTATTCAGTGGCGCTGGCCATCGGCGGAAACTGCGCGCGCTGCACCGCCTCGTTGGCCGCTGCGCACAAGGGCGCATCGCCTCTTACGATCTTGCTGCTCGCCAGTTTCCCGTCCGGCCGCAGACGGATGCTGATGGTGCAGCGTTGGCCGCGCGCATGCTCCGGCAAACGCAGCTCGCGGCTCACCGCGTTATGCACCCGCACCGGATAGCTGAGCGGCGCCGCAACCGGCGCCTCGGTCTGCGGCGACGGCAAGGGGGTGCCGGCCTGACGCCCGGCGCCCGCGCCGCAGCCGCTCAACAGTAACAGCGCCAACAGGCTTAGTGTCTTTTTCATTCCCTATGTCCTTATTGGGGATTAATCTTTATCGAGCGCCCTTACTGCGCCGCTGGGTAAGCCTCACCGTCATCCGCGTAACGCTGCAGCCGCTCGCGCCACCACTTGGCCGCCAGGCCGCTGGCGCTTTCCCGCCAGCCGAAGTAGGCGATGTCGCTGCAACGTTCCGATTCGACGCGTTTCGCCACCAGTTCGCCGCTGTTCAGGTAAGGTTCCGCCAAGGCGCGCGGCAGATAGCCGCAGCCCAGCCCGGCCAACTGCGCCTGCAGCTTGGCGTCGAAGCCGAAGACCGTCAGCGTGTCTTGCTCTTCCAGCAGGTTCAGGCTCTGCGGCGCGTTGACGCGCGAGGTATCGCGCACCACCACCGCCCGGTGCTGACGGATCTCATCCTTCGGCAACGGTTCCGGCAGCGCGGCCAGCGGATGCTGCGGCGCGACGGCGAACACGTAATCCAGCTGCCCCAGGCGGCTGAACGCATAGCCCACCCGCGACGGCGGCTCGCAGATGGCGCCGATGATAATGTCGGCGCAGCCGTAAACCAGCGACTCCCAGGAGCCGGCCAGCACCTCGTGGCTGAAGCGCAGCCGGGTATGGTGATGCTGCCGGTAGAACTCTTCTATCAGCGGCAACAGGCGGGCAAACGGGAAGGAGGCGTCGATCCCGAGCGTGATCTCGCTTTCCCAGCCGTTTTCGACATAGCGCGCCTGCTGTTCCAGATCCTGCGCCGCGCGCAGCAGCACCCGCCCTTTTTCCAGCATCAGCTTGCCGGTATCGGTGAACTTCGCCCGATGGCCGGAGCGATCGAGCAGGGTGATGTCGAGATCGTTCTCGAGCTTTTGCACCATATAGCTCAGTGCCGAAGGGGTTTTAAACAGTGCGGCGGCCGCGGCGGCGAAAGATCCGTGCCGGTCCAGCGCGTCCAAAATCAGCAGCGCTTCCAGGTTTAATCTCATGTTTTCTCCCGTGTATAAAAAAACTCAACAAGTCGGCAAAAATTCTGCGGTATCTTTGAAATCGCCCTCTGCCTACCATGGGTTTTATCGGCGTTACACTCATCAGATGTTCAACCGAAATATCACTGGGAAGGTAAATTATGTCCAAGTTTCAACTGCTTGATAAAGACAACTCCGCACTGATTTTTATCGATCATCAACCGCAAATGGCCTTCGGCGTGGCTAATATTGATCGTCAGCAACTGAAAAACAACGTTGTTGGTTTGGCGAAGGCAGGCAAGATTTTCAACGTTCCTACCCTTTTCACCTCGGTCGAAACCGAAAGCTTCAGCGGCTATATCTGGCCGGAGCTGCTGGCGGTACACCCTGAAATCACCCCGATTGAACGCACCTCGATGAACTCCTGGGAAGACGCGGCCTTCGTCAAAGCCGTGGAAGCCACCGGCCGCAAAAAGCTGGTGATCTCCGCGCTGTGGACCGAAGTGTGCCTGACCTTCCCGGCGCTGATGGCGCTGGAAGCCGGCTATGAAGTGTATGTGGTGACCGACACCTCCGGCGGCACCTCCGTCGATGCGCACGAGCGCTCGATCGAACGCATGGTGCAGGCCGGCGCCGTACCGGTGACCTGGCAGCAGGTGCTGCTGGAGTACCAACGCGACTGGGCGCGCAAAGACACCTACGACGCGGTGATGGCGCTGGTGCGCGAACACAGCGGCGCGTACGGCATGGGTGTCGACTACGCTTACACCATGGTGCACCACGCACCGGCCCGCACGGTGAAATAATTCCCCCTGCCCCGGCTCCGCGCCGGGGTATTTTCAGGAGTCGGTTTTATGGCCCATCCGCAGCATGTCACGCTGGTGATCACCCACCGTTTGGCGCCGGGGAACGAGCAGGCCTATGAGGCCTGGCTGAACCGCATCATGCCGGACGCCGCGGGCTTCACCGGCCATCTGGGCGTCAACGTCATCCGCCCATCCGACAGCGAACAGGCCTATACGGTGCTGGTCCGCTTCGACAATGTCGATAATCTCTACCGCTGGCTCAACTCGCCGCTGCGCAAGCAATACATCGAAGAAGTCACTCCGCTGTTGCTGGAGAATGACCATATCGAGATCCGCCCCGGCGCGGAGTTCTGGTTTACCCCGCCCAACCCCGGCGTGCGCCAACCACCCCAGTGGAAGCAGTTCATCATCACCCTGCTGGTGATCTTCCCTTCCACCAACCTGGTGCCCTGGTTTTGGGGGCTGGCGCTGCCGCAGTTGAACGGCACGCTGCTCGGCCATTTTCTCAATGACGCCACCGTGGTCGCTCTGGTGGTGTACCTGTGGATGCCCATCGTGACTCGCGTTTTTCATCAATGGCTGATCCGCCGCTAGGCGGTTCGCCGGGAGAATGTTATGAACCACCACGCTTCATTGATCCTCACCAACGGCAAATTTCACACCGTTGACCGCCAAAACCTCACCGCGCAGGCGGTCGCCATTCGCGACGGCAAGTTTCTGGCGGTCGGCAGCGAAGCCGAAGTCATGCAACACGCCGGGCCGGAAACCCAGGTGATCGATCTGCACGGCCACACCGCCATTCCGGGCCTGAACGACTCGCACCTGCACCTGATCCGCGGCGGCCTGAACTACAACCTGGAGCTGCGCTGGGAAGGCGTGCCTTCGCTGGCCGACGCGCTGCGCATGTTGAAAGAGCAGGCGCTGCGCACGCCGAGCCCGCAATGGGTGCGGGTGGTCGGCGGCTGGACCGAGTTCCAGTTTGCCGAACGCCGCATGCCGACGCTGGACGAAATCAACCAGGCGGCGCCGGACACGCCGGTATTTATTCTGCATTTATACGATCGCGCGCTGCTCAACCGCGCGGCGCTGAAGGTAGTCGGCTACACCAAAGACACGCCGAACCCGCCGGGCGGCGAGATCCAGCGCGACGCCAACGGCAACCCGACCGGCATGCTGATCGCCAAACCCAACGCCATGATCCTGTACGCCACGCTGGCGAAAGGGCCGAAGCTGCCGCTGGAACAGCAGGTCAACTCCACCCGCCAGTTTATGCGTGAGCTGAACCGCCTCGGCCTCACCAGCGCCATCGACGCCGGCGGCGGTTTCCAGAACTACCCGGAGGATTATCAGGTGATCGCCGAGCTGCACGAGAAAAAGCAGCTGACCATCCGCATCGCCTATAACCTGTTCACCCAGCGGCCGAAGCAGGAACTGGAAGACTTCGAGCTGTGGACCGACATGCTCAAACCGGGCCAGGGCACCGACTTCTATCGCCACAACGGCGCCGGCGAGATGCTGGTGTTTTCCGCCGCCGACTTCGAAGACTTCCTGCAGCCGCGCCCGGATCTGCCGCCGGGCACCGAAGACGAGCTGGAGCGGGTGGTGCGCCATCTGGTCGAGCACCGCTGGCCGTTCCGCCTGCACGCCACCTATGACGAATCCATCAGCCGCATGCTGGACGTGTTCGAGAAGGTGAACCGCGATATTCCGTTCAACGGCCTGCACTGGCTGTTCGACCACGCCGAAACCATTACCGAACGCAATATCGAGCGCGTCAAGGCGCTGGGCGGCGGCATTGCGGTCCAGCACCGCATGGCGTTCCAGGGGGAATATTTCGCCGACCGCTACGGCATCGAAGCCACCAAACATACGCCGCCGGTAGCGAAAATGTTGGCGACCGAGCTGCCGGTCGGGCTGGGCACCGACGCCACCCGCGTCGCCAGCTACAACCCGTGGACGGCGCTGTACTGGCTGGTCTCCGGCCGCACCGTCGGCGGCATGGCGATGTACGACGACAGCGCCCGGCTGGATCGCGAAACGGCGCTGATGCTGTGGACCCAGGGCAGCGCCTGGTTCTCCACCGAACAGGGCAAGAAAGGCCAGATCAAGGTCGGCCAACTGGCGGATTTGGCGGTGCTGTCGCAGGACTACTTCAGCGTGCCGGAAGAGCAGATCAAAGGCATCGAGTCGGTAATGACGGTGGTGGACGGCAAGGTGGTCTACGCCGCCGGCAGCTTCTCGCCGCTGGCGCCGCCGCCGCTGCCGGTGCTGCCGGAGTGGTCGCCGGTCACCCAGGTGCCGGGCCATTACCGCTCCGCGCCGCCGTCGGCGGCGGCCCGCGTCGGGGTAGTGAGCCAGGCGCACCAATGCTGCGGCCCGTGCGGCGTGCACGCGCACCAGCATGACATCGCGCGCCGCTCCAGCATCCCGGTGTCGGACGAGAATGCCTTCTGGGGCGCGTTCGGCTGTTCGTGTTTCTCGTTCTAAGTTATCAAGCCAGTAACTTATTATAAAATTAATTTAATAAGCTATTAAGCTAACAACATAATAAATTAATGGCGCTGTCCGCGGAGAGCGCCATTTCCTTTTCAATCGCGGTTGATCTCCAGCCAGCGCCGCTGCTCGGCGGAGGCGGCTATCGCGTCCAGCACGCACGACACCTTCCAGCCCTCTTCAAAGTCCGGCCACATGCGATCGCCCGCGGCGATGCCGTTGACCAGATCGCGGATCTCCACCGTCTTCTGATCGTTAAAACCAATGCCGTGCCCGGCGCTGATGCAAAACGCCGCATAGTCCGGGTGCTTCGGCCCCACCAGCAACGTCTTGAACCCCTGCCGCTCCGCCGGTTCATCGTGCCGATACAGCTTCAGTTCGGCCATCCGTTCCTGGGTATAACTCAGCGTGCCTTTGGTGCCGGTAACCACATAGGTCAGCCCCATCTTGCGCCCGCAGGCGATGCGCGACGTTTCGATAGTGCCCATCGCCCCGCCGGCGAAACGCAGCAGCGCACTGGCCTGATCTTCGTTTTCCACCGGATGCATACGCGACGGGTCTTGCGGATCCGGCCGCTGTTTGATCACGGTCTGCATATCGCCACAGACCGCCACGATATCGCCCACCAGGTAGTGCGCCATATTGACGATGTGCGCCGCCAGATCCCCCAACGCGCCCAGCCCGGCGCTGGCGCGGCGGCAGTGCCAGTCGATCGGCGTGCGCGGGTCGGCCAGGTAATCCTCATTGTGGGTGCCGTAAAAATGCACCACCTCGCCGATTTCGCCGTTGGCGATGATCTCGCGCGCCAGCTGGCTGGTGGGGTTTTTCATGTAGTTGAAACCGACCAGCGTTTTCACCCCCTTGGCGCGGGCGGCCTGCACCATCTCCGCCGCGTCGGCGGCGTCCAGCGCCAGCGGTTTTTCCGAATACACGTGCTTGCCGTGGCGGATCGCCGCCAGCGCCATCTCTTTGTGCAAGAAGTTGGGGGCGCAGATGTCCACCACGTCGATCGCCGGATCGGCCACCAGCTGCCGCCAGTCGCCGGTCGAACGCGCAAAGCCGAACTCGGCCGCGCGCTGCGCCGCCAGCTCGGGCGTCACCTCCGCCAGCATCTCCAGCACCAGATCCCCTTTAAGGGGAAATACCGTGGGGGCCTGCGCATAAGCGATAGCGTGACAACGCCCGATATAGCCGGTGCCGATTAACCCAACGCGTACCTGTTTCATCATCCTCTCCCGTGACCGAAATCTTGCCTGAAACCCGGCGCCCTGAGTGAAACGCGCCAGCTGATAACGGTTTTATATGGAATATAAATTTCAATAACAAGCGCACGGAAAAAGAAAGTTCGGATTCGTGATGTCGTTCATGAAACGTTGACAGGATGATGCAAAAGGAAAATCCGAACGCGGCGTTGCCGTATCCGGATAAGGTAAAATGAACCATTTATTTCATATTACGGTAAACCGTTGGCACCGTGCTGAACGTAGCCAGGACGTTGCAGCAGGCGCTGCTGATAGGCCGCCAGCGCCGCATACTCCGGCCGCTCGAACGGCGTCATCAGCCAGCGGTTGAGCGACAGCCCCAGCACTACGTCCGCCAGCGTGAAGGCAGCGCCGGCGGCGTAAGGGCCGTGCTGCGCCAAATGCGCATCCAGCAAGCCCATCAGCCGATTCCACTCGCGCTCGGCGGCGGCCAGGCTGGCGGCATCCTGATAATCCGCATGCCCGCGCACGCGCGACATGAACACATAGCGCCAGGCGCCGTTCAGATCGGTGGCCTGCCAGTCCATCCACATCTCCACCGCCGCGCGCGCGCCGGGTTCCTGCGGCAGCAGATCGCGGCGCCCTTCCCGCCCCGCCAGATAGCGGCAAATGGTGTTCGACTCCCACAGCACCCGTGCGCCGTCGATCAGCACCGGCACCAGGCCGTTGGGATTGAGCGCCAAAAACTCGGGTTCCTGCGTGGAGCGAAAGCCGCTGCCCCAGTCTTCCCGTTCCAGCGTCAGCCCCAGCTCATGGCTGGTCCACAGCACTTTACGCACGTTGATCGATGAGGCTTTGCCCAATAATTTCAGCATCCGCTTTCCTTATTCTCTCCAGAACGGTTTATACCCTTCTCGCCAGGCATCCGCCCGCGTCAGGCCGATATCCGCCAGTTGCCTGTCGTTCAGCAGCAGTAACTCTCTGCGCGTTCTGCGACGCAACAAATACCAACGCCAGCGTGACCAGCCTACCCGTCGCCACGGCGTCATGCCATCAAACAGAGCCATCTTATTATTCCCCCTGATGTTTTCGCCTTGTTGTGATGATGCGCGCCGGGCAAAAAACAATACAGATGCACGTTAGCGCTATTTTTTTCATACAGCTGCATATCAAAATGCGCTGAATGGTTTACTTTTGAGGCATCTGTACCGGTTTTTCGGTTACTTTTCCTGATGAGGGATATCTGTATGACACGCTACGCCACGCTGGCCGCCATTCTCAGCCAACGCATTCAGCAAGGGCTGTATCCGGTCGGCCACCGCTTGCCTTCGGTGCGCGCGCTGAGCCTGGAACACGGCGTCAGCATCAGCACGGTGCAACAAGCCTACCGCCTGCTGGAAGAACGGCGCCTGGTGGAAGCGCGACCGAAATCGGGCTACTTCGTGCATGCGCAGCGCACGCAGGCCGAGCTGCCCGCCATGACGGCGCCGACGCAGCGCCCGGTGGACATTTCGCAATGGGAACAGGTGCTGGAACTGGTGCGCACCCGGCCGCGCGAGGGCCTGATCCAACTGGGGCGCGGCATGCCGGACATCGCCGAGCCGACGATGAAACCGCTGATCGTCGCCCTGCGCAACGCCGCCCGTCACGGCGACTTGCGCAGCCTGTATTACGACAGCATCCAGGGCGTGACCGCGCTGCGCGAACAGGTCGCTCGCCTGCTGCTGGATTCCGGCTGCCAAATCGGCGCCGATCAGTTGCTGATCACCACCGGCTGTCAGGAAGCGATCTCGGCCGGGCTGCGCGCCGTTTGCCAACCCGGCGACATCGTGGCGGTCGATTCCCCCTGCTTCCACGGCACCATGCAAACGCTAAAGGGATTGGGCATCAAAGCGCTGGAAATCCCCACCGATCCGCTGACCGGCGTCAGCCTGGCGGCGCTGGAGATGGCGCTGGAACAGTGGCCGGTCAAGGCCGTCCTGCTGACGCCCAACTGCAACAACCCGCTGGGCTACATCATGCCCGACGCCCATAAACAGCGGCTGCTGACGCTGGCGCAGCGCCACGACGCGGCGATCATCGAGGATGACGTTTACGGCGACATCGCCTATCACTACCCGCGGCCGCGCACCATCAAATCGTTCGACGAAGATGGCCGCGTGCTGCTGTGCAGCTCGTTTTCCAAAACGCTGGCGCCGGGGCTGCGCGTGGGCTGGATCGCGCCCGGCCGCTATCTGGAGCGGGTGCTGCACATGAAGTTCATCGGCTCCGGCGCCACCGCCACCCAGCCGCAGCTGGCGATCGCCGACTTCATCCGCGGCGGGCACTATCTGAAGCACCTGCGGCGCATGCGCGCCCGCTACCAGCAAAACCGCGACCGCATGACCGATCTGATCCTGAAATACTTCCCGGCCGGCACCCGCGTCAGCCGGCCGCGCGGCGGTTTTATGCTGTGGATCGAACTGGACGAGGCGTTCGACACCCTGCGGCTGAACCGCCATCTTGAACAGCAAGGCGTGCAAATCGCCGTCGGCAGCATTTTTTCCGCCGCCGGCAAGTACCGCAACTGTCTGCGTATTAACTATGCGCCGACGCTGACGACGGAGATCGAACAGGCGGTACAACGGGTCGGCGCCACTATCCAGGCGCTGATGCCGAGCGACAGTTTGGCGTAATCGGATTAAATCTTGACGCGATCGGATTATCGGCGCACGGACAGGCTGTTTTAGAGTAATGCCTTCTCTTACCACTGGCAGGCAACAACCATGAGCAGCGATCAAATTCCGGTTTCCAACGCGTTGGCGGTGCGCCTCGCGGCGCAAGGCGTCGATCTCGAACGGGTCGGTCAGTTGGCCGGCTTGCCCGCCGGGCTGCTCAGCGAGCGGCGCGTAAAAGTGCGGTTGACCACCCAGCAGTTCTTCGCCGTCTGGCGCGCCCTCGCCCAACTGAGCGACGATCCCGCCTTTGGTCTGCGGCTGGGCGGCGACGTCGCGCCGGAGCATTACGATATCGCGTCAGTCGCCGCACTGCACTCCGCCACGATGGGCGAGGCCCTGCGTAAAGTCGCGCGCTACAAACGGTTGGTGTGCCCGGAAGAACTGATGCTGGAGGAAGATGGCGACAGCGTTCGGCTGCATACGCGTTGGACGATGATCGAGGACCATACGCCGGAATTGCTGATAGACACCATGTTCGCCTCTATCACCACCCTGTGCCGCCGTGGCACCGGTTTACCGCTGCAGCCCAAGGCGCTTGAGGTGACCCGCCGTCGCGATCCCCACTCACCGCTGCTGCGCCACTTCGGCTGCCCGGTGCGATTCGACGCGCCGCTGGACGTGCTGGTATTTGACCGTGCGCTGATGCAGCAGCCGCTTATCACCCACGACCAGGACATGCTGGCGCTGCTGCTGCCGGAGCTGGAGGCCGAGTTGGCCGAAGCGCGCGCCGAGCAAGACTTGCCCACACAGGTGATGACGATCCTCGGCCGCAGCATGCGCGGCCAGCGCCCCAGCGTCAACAGCGTGGCCGCGGAGCTCTATCTCAGCCCACGCACGCTGCAGCGCCGTCTGCAACGGCACGGCTACAGCTACCAGCAGTTGTTGGACAAAACCCGCCACCGCACCGCCTGCCGCTTGTTGGCGGAGACCGATCTTGAGCCAGGGGAAATCGCCTTTGTGCTGGGATTCGAAGAGCTGAATTCGTTCAGCCGCGCCTTTATTCAGTGGGAAGCGCTGACGCCCAGCCGCTGGCGCATGCAGCGCACCGCCGGCCAGTGGGAGAACAGAGCATGAAAGTGATTATCTTCGGCGCCAGCGGCATGGTGGGCCAGGGCGCGCTGCGGGAATGCCTGCGTGATCCGCGGGTCAGCGAAGTACTCAGCATCGGCCGTCGCCCGGTGGCGCAAAGCCACGCCAAACTGCGCCAGCTTTCTGTGCCCGATTTGCATGATCTGTCGGCGCTGGAGCCGCAGCTCGCCGGCTATGACGCCTGTTTCTTCTGCCTGGGGATTTCGTCCGCCGGCCTGAGCGAAGCCGAGTATCGCGCGGTGACTTACGATCTGACGCTGGCCGCCGCCCGCCCGCTGGCGAGGCTGAATCCGACGATGGTCTTCCTCTACGTTTCCGGCGTCGGCACCGACAGCAGCGAACGCGGCCGCAGCATGTGGGCCAGGGTCAAGGGCGCCACCGAAAACGCGCTGCTGGCGCTGCCGTTCCACGCGGTGATGTTCCGCCCCGGCGCCATTGTGCCGCTGCACGGCATTCGCTCCAAAGTCCGCGCATACGATCTGATTTATCGGCTGTTCAAGCCGCTGTGGCTCGGCGCATTGCGACTGTTTCCCGCGCAGGTGAGCAGCACCGAACGAATCGGGCTGGCGATGCTGGCGGTGGCGCGCCGGGAAACGGCCTTGCGCATCCTGGAGCCGCCGCAGATCAATCAACTGGCGACGCGCTGAAATACCGTCATCAACCGCGCCGCCGCCAATACTCCGCCACCCGGCGGCGCAGATGCTCGATGCCCTGCGGATGCTCAATAAACTGCGCCACCGGCATCATCCGCCAGCGCTGGCCTTCGTCGCCGAAGCGAATGGCGGCGATCTGCGCCGGGGCGATCTCGCCGGCCATAAACCAGGTCGGCGGGGAGCCGGGCAAAATGCCGGCGTAGCGCCGGCGCCAGACAACCTGGTGTTCGGCGATCGCCACGCCGAACTCTTCCCGCGTTTCCCGCTGCACGCACTGCAGCGGCGTTTCGCCGTTTTCCCGCCCGCCGCCGGGCAGATCCCACTGACCGGGCCACGGAATGCCCGGCTTGTCGTCCCGTTGGTAAACCAGCAAGAGACCGTCGCACAGCAGCGCGATCTTGGCCCCGCCAAACGCCTCGTCCGTCATGATTTCTCCGCTCCCGGCCCCATCGCCTTTGACTGAACATCATACTTCATCCCCGCGCGGCCTGGTGTATAGTGAAAATCCGTTTTCACAACAGGCGAACAATGACGATGAACTCTCCGTTTCTGGTGACTCCCCAATGGCTTGCGCAACATATCAACGATGAAAATCTGGTGGTGATCGACGTTCGGATGTCGCCGGTCGGGCTGACGCCGAAAAAAGACATGCTTGCCGAGTTCGAACGCGGCCATATCCCCGGCGCGGTCTATTTTGATATCGACGACGTGGCGGACAAAAACACTGCGCTGCCGCACATGTTGCCGACGGCGGTGGAATTCGCCGCGGCGGCGGGCCAATTGGGCATCAGCGAGCGCGATACCCTGGTGATTTACGACGAGGGCAACCAGTTCTCCGCACCGCGCGGCTGGTGGACTTTCCGCAATTTCGGCGCCGAGCGCGTTTATGTGCTGGATGAAGGGCTGAACGGCTGGACCGCGCTGGGGCAAGCGTTGGAAACCGGCCCGGCGCAGCCTGCCCCGCAGACGTTTAACGCCCGGTTCAACGCCGACGCGGTGGTGGATATGCGGCAAGTGGAGCAAGCGTTAGGCACGCCGGTGCAAATTCTCGACGCGCGCGCCGCGCCGCGCTTTTATGCCGAAGCGCCAGAGCCGCGCCCCGGCCTGCATCGCGGCCATATTCCCGGCAGCATCAACATTCCGTACGGCGAGCTGCTGGAAAACGGCCGCTTCAAATCATTGGAGGCGCTGCGCCAAACCTTCAGCGACAAGGGGGTGGACATCAACGGCCCAATCATCACCAGCTGCGGCTCCGGCGTGACGGCGGCGGTGCTGGCGTTTGGCCTGCTGTCGCTCGGCGCGCCGCAGGTCAAGCTGTATGACGGCGCCTGGAGCGAATGGGGCCAGCTGAGTGGCATGCAGCCTATCGCCCAAGATTAAGTTTCGATCCGCTCGACCACGATCTGCGCCAGCCGCTGCACGGCGGCCGAAGGCTGATCCTCGGCGCGGTGCAGCACCACGCCGAGTTGGCCGAGAGCGGGCAGCAGATCGGGGGCCAGCGGCGACAGGCCGGGCGGCAAGCCCGCCGCCGTGCGCACCGTAACGCCCAACCCGGCGCTCACCGCCGCCCACACGCCGTTCAGGCTGCGGCTGCTAAAGGCGATGCGCCAGAGTATGCCGGCGCGATCCAGCGCCTGCGTCGCCGCGCTGCGCATCAGACAGGGTGCGTCGAACATCACCAACGGCAGCGGCTCATCCCCTTCTCGCCAGGGCGCCAGCGCGAAGCCGGGCGACGCGATCCAGTGCAACTGCCGCTGCCCCAGCGCCTGATGAAACGGCGTGCTCAGACCGCCATCCCACGCCAGCGACAGATCCAGCTGGCCTTTCAGCACCCAGTCGATCAGCTCGGCATTACGCGCGATGCGCGCCTCGATCCTCACCTTTGGATTGGCGCGCGCGAAGCTGCCCAACACCTGCGGCAGAAACGTCTCGCCGAAATCCTCCTGCAGCCCCAACCGCACCGTGCCCTGCAGATCCAGCCCACGCACCGCGGCGGCGGCTTCGTCATTAAGCTCCAGCAGACGGCGCGCGTAGCCAAGCAGAGTTTCCCCCGTCTCGGTCATCACCATGCCGCGCCCGGCCTTGCGCAGGATCGGCGCGCCAACCTGCTGTTCCAGTTTTTTCAGGTGGGCGCTGACCGCCGACGTCGAACGCCCCAGCCGTTCAGCCGCCT